>Ga0207831_100033_pt1 | contig 295008 bp, 317 predicted proteins | sample TtanPargueraPR_7_FD_187741 | JGI IMG/M metagenome (GOLD analysis project Ga0207831, IMG submission 187741) | Aerobic enrichment media microbial communities from Bioluminiscent Bay, La Parguera, Puerto Rico - Tt and M1 (2) (SPAdes) | ecosystem: Environmental > Aquatic > Marine > Unclassified ...
AGATAAGATATCTCATCCTTAATGGAGTAAGATCCCTGGAAGACGACCAGGTTGATAGGCTAGGTGTGTAAGCATGGTAACATGTTCAGCTGACTAGTACTAATAGATCGAGGGCTTGAACCAAAGCGAGCTTAAGAGTTTTAATAGAGTTGTGTATGAAGTGAAGTTTGACTTTAGAATGTAGAAGATTTTAGATAATAGTCCTCAATAGCTCAATGGTAGAGCACTCGGCTGTTAACCGAGGGGTTGTTGGTTCGAGTCCAACTTGGGGAGTTTAATAAGGCCCGTTGGTCAAGCGGTTAAGACACCGCCCTTTCACGGCGGTAACAGGGGTTCGATTCCCCTACGGGTCATTTTGGTGGCGATGCGTCCTTGGGAAACACCCGTTCCCATCCCGAACACGATGGTTAAGCCTTGGACGGCCGATGGTACTTGGTTGGTAACGACCTGGGAGAGTAGGTGGCTGCCAATTTTACATATAATCATTTATGAAAAACATATGGCGCCATAGCCAAGTGGTAAGGCAGAGGTCTGCAACACCTTCATCACCAGTTCAAATCTGGTTGGCGCCTTAACAACTAACGCGGAGTGGAGCAGTCTGGAAGCTCGTCGGGCTCATAACCCGAAGGTCAGAGGTTCAAATCCTCTCTCCGCAACTACTTTTAAGATTGTTGTCCTAGCATGAGCTAGTCAACAGTCTTTTTTTGAAATTTTGTGAGAAAGGAGCATATTATTATGGAGATTGAAATCGGAGATATTTTAACGCTAAAGAAAAAGCACCCATGTGGATCCAATGAATGGAAAGTTTTACGTGTGGGCATGGACTTAAGAATTAAATGTCTTGGTTGTGATCATATGGTAATGGTTCCAAGAAATAAAATTACAAAAAATATTAAAAGTATACGAAAAGAACAATAATTTTAGTTGTACAAGTATTGCTTATTATATAAAGATATGATAGAATATATACTTGTGACAATATCCTTGCTTTTATGTATATGTAAAGGCCAAAGACCATAAGGAGGTGTAAGAATGAACCAATACGAATTAGCATTAGTCATTAACGGAAAAGTTACAGAAGAAGTCAGAGATGAAGCTCTTGAGACTGTTAAGTCTACAATTGAACGTTTCGGCGGTAAAATTGCTAAAGTTGACGATTGGGGAAAGAGAAGATTAGCTTATGAAATCCAAAAGATTCGTGAAGGATTTTATTACTTCATTACTTTTGATGCAGAAGCTGACTCTCCGGCTCAAATTGAACAACGTGTTCGCATTATGGAAACGGTACTACGTTTCTTAATTGTAAAAGTTGAAGAATAATCCAAAAAAGGGGGAAACTCGATGAATAAAGTTATATTAATGGGAAGATTGACACGCGATCCTGAAGTAAGGTATTCGCAAGGGGCAGAGCCACTTGCAATTGCTAGATATTCATTAGCAGTTAATCGACGCTTTAAACGAGATGGTGAACCCGATGCGGATTTTATCAACATTGTTGCTTTTGGAAGAAATGCTGAGTTTGCTGAAAAGTTTTTCCAAAAGGGACAACAAGTATCTGTAGTAGGACATATTCAGACAGGAAGCTATGAAAAAGATGGCGTTCGTCGTTATACGACAGATATTGTTGTTGAAGAACAGCATTTTGCTGAGTCTAAGCGAAGTTTTGAAGAACGAATGGGTGGTCAAAGCTCAAATAATTCATACAATGAAGCACCAATGTCAAAGCCCCAATCAAATGGGAATGTTGATGGTTTTGTTTCAGTGGATGACGACTTTGATGATGATGATATACCATTCTAAACAGTCAATATAGAATAAGAATAAGGAGGTTTCATTATGGCTTTTGATCGACGTAATAATCCTAGACGTAGAAGAAAAAAAGTTTGCGCATTTTGCCAAGACAAATCAACTACAATAGATTATAAAGATATTAATAAGTTAAGAAGATTTGTATCTGAACGTGGAAAAATTTTACCTCGTAGAATTACAGGTACATGTGCAAAGCACCAACGTGCTTTAACTGTTGCAATCAAGAGAGCAAGACATATTGCTTTATTGGCTTATACAGTAGAATAATATATTAGATTATTATTAGGGTAATCTTATCATAAAAAGCTGATAGCGTATGCTGTCAGCTTTTTTAATATAGACAACATCATTCTTGGTAATTTATTCAATTAATGCTATAATAGGATAGGTTGTATAATTTACGTGATGGAAAGGAAAAATATGAGTAGAAAAAAAGTGAAGCTAGGATTTCGAATGCATATTTTTATTATTTGGCCATTATTGAGCTGTTTAATTTTATTTATACTATCTGCACATGCGATTAAGGTTGAACGATCCTTCGGTGTGGTGGCATTGGTCGCCGCCTTTTTCAATTTGATTGTATTTAGCATTATGTATTTTTTTACACGGAGACATTTAGTTAAAGAAACATTTGAATTGTCAACACAGATAAGTGATATTCAAAAAGAGCATTTGATACATTTTGAGATTCCACATTGCTTATTAGATCCTGATGGAAACATCGCATGGTCAAATGATGCATTTTATGATTTGGTAGAAGACCCAAAAAATATCGGAAAATCGATATCAGAGTATTTTGAAGCGATAAAAGATCAAGAGTATCCGACGTATGAGCAGCCGGTTGAGTTTGAGCTGACATATAATAAAAGAACGCTTCGCTTCTCCATGCATCAACACCATATGGAGACGGAACATTCAGCCTTACTACAAAAACCTGTTAATTTTTCGTATTATAGTGTGTACATATATGATATAACTGTGCAAAAAAGATTAGAGTTGATTAATAATCAGCAAAAAACAGTCATTAGCTATATATATGTGGATAATTACGAAGAAATTCTGCAAAGTATTGAAGAAGTTCGTCGCCCATTGCTGGTTGCTTTGATTGATCGTAACTTAAATGCAATGGCAAAAGATGTCTCAGGTATTTTAAGTAAAATTGAAAAAGATAAATATATTTTTATTTTTCAAAAGAAGTATGTGCGAAAATTAGCAGAAGAAAAATACAAAATTTTAGATGATATTCGTGAGATAAGTATAGGCAATGAGTTACCTGTTACCATAAGTATTGGTGTTGGTATTCATGAGCATAGTTACACAACAGCACAAGAATATGCAAGGACAGCTATTGATTTAGCCCTAGGACGAGGTGGGGATCAAGCCGTCATCAAAAACAATGATAAATTTTCATTTTATGGCGGACGAACTCGAGGCGTTGAAACGAATACGCGCGTTAAGGCACGGATTAAATCTTACGCATTTCGTGAACTCATTACGGAAGCCGATAACGTTATTGTTATGGGGCATCAACTAGGCGATTTAGATTCACTTGGGGCCGCTATGGGTGTGTATGCATGTGCAAGACTTTTAGATAAAAAGGTTAACATTGTATTAAATACAGTTACAACGGCCATTAAAGTATTACACGATCAGATTAAAGCAAGTGATCATTTTCCAGATGATATTTTTGTGACAGGACCTAAAAGTATTGAATTATGTGGATCCAATACATTGGTGGTTATTGTTGATGTGAATCGACCCAGTTATTTAGAGTATCCAGATTTAATTAAATATACGAATAATGTTGTGGTCTTTGACCATCATCGCGTCAGTACAGAATATATCGAACCCAGTGTACTAAGTTATATTGAGCCATATGCTTCTTCAACATCAGAGATGATCACAGAGATTTTAAGATATATTACGGATAAGGTAAAATTAGATCCGTTAGAAGCAGATGCCCTTTTTGCAGGGATATCAGTAGATACAAAAAATTTCATTATTAAAACAGGGGTTAAGACTTTTGAGGCTGCGGCTTTCTTAAAGCGTAATGGGGCGGACTTAATACGTGTACGAAAGTTTTTCCAAAATGATATGGAAACATATAAGGCAAAAGCCAGTGCAGTGAAAGATGCCATCATATACCGAGAAAAGATAGCCATATCTCAAAGTCCGGCGAGTGGATCAAATCCAACCCTAGCTGCGGCACAAGCAGCCGATGAGTTATTAAATATCTCTGGAATTAAAGCCTCTTTTGTACTAACGCAGATGAATGATATTATCTATATAAGTGCACGATCATTTGATGCTGTCAATGTACAATTAATTATGGAAAAACTTGGCGGTGGTGGACATTTAAGTGTTGCTGGCGCTCAATTAGAAAACATATCGCTTGATGAAGCTGTCATCGTGCTTCAAAAAGCTATTGATGAATTTTTAGAGGAAGGTGTAGAAGAATGAAAGTAATTTTATTAGAAGATGTTAGAAAAGTTGGTAAAAAAGGTGAACTTATCGAAGTGAAGGATGGTTTTGCGCGCAATGTCTTATTTAGAAAAAATCAAGCAGTTGAAGCAACCAATGACGCGATTAACCAACTAGAACTAAAGAAAAAAGCCGATAAAAAACGTCGACAAGAAGAGTTAGAAGAAGCTAAAGCATTAGGACAAAAAATAAAAGATATGACGGTGACTATTCCGATAAAAACAGGCGAAGGAGGACGGGTATTTGGATCCGTATCTTCAAAAGAAATTATAAAAGCAGTTAAGCAACAACATGCTTTAGAAGTGGATAAGAAAAAATTAGTTTTAAAAGAACCACTTAAATCATTAGGAACTCATATTATACCGATTAAGTTACATCCAAAAGTGACAACTGAAATTAATGTCAAAGTTGTCGAAGAATAGAAATGACTTGAGGTGAACTCAGTGGATGAAGTGATAAAGCGAATACCGCCACATAGTTTAGAGGCAGAACAATCTGTGATTGGATCAATGATTATGGATGCAGAGGCGATTGCAATTGCATTAGAGCATATCGATCAACATGATTTTTACCATCCTGATTTAAAACTTATCTTTAATAGTATTGTGGACTTGCATAATCGTAATCAGCCGGTGGACTTGGTTACGCTTCAAAATGCCATGCAAACCAATGCACAATTAGATCAGGTCGGTGGTATAGAATACCTCTCCAAATTGGCTCTGTCTGTGCCTTCATCGGCGCATATTAAGAACTATGCTTCAATTGTAAAGGAAAAATCTGTCTTGCGTCGATTGATCAAAACAGGTCAAGATATTATTACAGATAGTTATGAAGCCAAAGAAGAGCTTGAAAGTATCTTAAATACAGCAGAAGAAAAAATCTTTAATATTATGCAAAATCGTAAAACAGAAGAGTTTTCAGATATTAAAGAGTTGATTACACCGACATTAAATATGATCGTTTCGGCACATGATAGTGGCGGAAGTGTTACAGGAATTCCCAGTGGGTTCCTTGATTTAGATACCAAAACCGCTGGATTACAGCCAGCAGACCTTATATTAGTTGCGGCAAGACCCTCAATGGGAAAAACAGCATTTGCGCTTAACGTGGCTCAACATGCTGCAGTTAAAGAAAAAGCATCAACAGCTATATTTTCTTTGGAGATGTCCAAGGAACAGCTGGTCAACCGTATGCTATGTTCGGAAGCTATGGTTGATGCCCAAAAAGTCAGAACAGGACATCTAGAAGACGATGAGTGGTCAAACCTACTAAATGGTGCAGCAATTCTTAATGATTCGCCGATTTATATCGATGATACACCGGGAATCACAGTTGGAGAGATGAAGGCAAAGTGTCGAAAACTAAAACTTGAGAAGGGATTAGACCTCATCTTAATTGACTATCTTCAATTAATGAGTGGAAATGGAAATGGCGAATCTCGTCAACAAGAAATATCTGAAATTTCAAGATCATTAAAAGCCCTTGCAAGAGAGATGCAGGCACCCGTTATTGCTTTGTCACAGTTGTCAAGAGCCTGTGAAGCACGTGCAGATCATCGACCCATGCTTAGTGACTTGCGTGAATCGGGAGCCATTGAACAGGATGCGGACGTCGTTATGTTCTTATATCGAGATGAGTATTACGACCCAAATTCTGAGATGAAAGGTTTGGCAGAACTCATTATAGCAAAGCAAAGAAATGGTCCTACGGGAACCGTTGAATTAGCATGGTTTGGTGAATATACAAAGTTTATGAATTCAACAAGATCGCATGATATGTAAAGAAAATAGCACAAAGTTATCCACAAGTTATACACACAAATGACGCTTAAATAAGAAAAAAGCGACGTTTGTGTGTATTTTTTGTGCTTTACAAAATGATGGACAATGCCTAGAATATAGATGTTGACAGAAGCATTAAAGAGGGGAGACAATAATGCAACTTATTCTATTCGATAATGATATACACTATATTCAGCAACTTGAACAAACACTGTGCACGTATCAGTATCCCTATGGTGGAGGGTTAGAATGTATACGTATAGATAGCTTAGAAGAATTAGAAATTATGCATCAAGAAAAGAAAATAAGCTATGAGCGAGGGATTTTTGCTTTTAATGAAGAGTGGATTAGAAGTGTATTCGAAACAACGAATCCATTTGTTCAGTACTACCTTCAACATCAGCAGTGGTGTATTCTTTCAGAAGGTATTTGGACAGACGAAAGTACAGAGCATATCCAAGCCTATTATAAAAAACAAAAAATACCGATGAGACCTTTATCGGATCAGGTGATACATAAATATCAATCAGCTAGTGAGATTTACCATCAAATAAAATCAAATTTCATTCAAAACATGAATAGTGAAATTGTATCCCAAAAAATAAAAACAGCATTTATCACTCTATACAAACCTTATGGAACATATTCTTTTTCAGATGAGATTCTGGATCAAATAAAGTCATTACACTTTTCCCTTAAAAATAAAAAAATACTTATTATACATTATGATAGTTTTTTTCATAATGAAAAAAATCCGAAAAGCAACTTATCCTATGTATATATGCAAATCCGCAATAAAAAAACGAATTTTCGCTTGATTCTAAATGAAATTGTTCAAAAACCTTATCGTAATATTGATGTCCTTGAAGGGGCACTAAACATGAGAGACTATGATTTTTTAACAGAGCAGGAGGAAGCGATGTGGCTTACATGGTTAAAGGAACAAAGTGGTTATGATGTGGTGGTTTTCACTTTAAATGGAGTACATATCAATCAAAAGCTACATACGTTGATCTGTCGATCAGAACGTAATATCCTATTTTCAGCGGAGGAGCGAATACAACAAAGTGTCTTTGAGCAGATTGATGGAAAATGGCATATTGGTGAAAGTAACAATACATCTCTTGTGAGTGTCTCTATTGAGAAGATGCTTCAAGAAAAAGAGGAGGTTTATTCAAATGAAGGAAGTTAAGGCAAAAGTGCTTTCTAGAATGAATGAATTTCAAGAAGTTGATGATATAACCGTTAAACAGATTATTGAAGAAGAAGTTCAAAATCAATTACCTTTTGATAGCCTGGAAAACAAAATGCTTCTTATGGAAAATATTTTTAACCAGTTTCGCAAATTGGGGGTGATACAGCCACTCATTGATTCAACGTCAATTACTGAGATTATGATCAATGGGTACAAGGAAATATTTATCGAAGAAGAGGGCGTTATCAAAAAATGTGAGACATGTTTTGAAGATTTAGAAACCTTAATGCAACTCGTTCAAAAGATTGTAGGATTAATGGATAGAAAGGTTAATGAAAGGTATCCCATTTGTGATGTAAGACTTAAAGACGGTTCAAGGGTTAATGTGGTATTGCCTCCGATTGCTATTGGAGGACCTTATGTTACAATTCGTAAGTTCCCGGTAAAGCGTTTTATCAAAGATGATCTTATCAACAATCAAACGGTGTCAGAGGAAGCGATGAATTTTTTAGAGTTATGCGTACAAAAAAGATTTAATATATTTGTCTCAGGCGGTACAAGTTCTGGAAAAACGACGCTCTTAAATGTATTATCGGATGCTATTGGAAAAAAAGAACGTGTGATAACCATAGAAGATTCAGCAGAGTTACAACTACAAGATATTGATAACCTTGTCCGCCTTGAGACGCGTATAGGGGATGATGAATATGTTAACCATATAACAATTCGTGATTTGATTAAATCTTCACTCCGTATGCGACCAGATCGTATTATTGTGGGAGAGGTCAGAGGGGAAGAGACGATAGATATGCTCCAATGTATGAATACGGGACATGACGAAGAAAGTAATGGTCTGTAAAATCATAAAAAAGACCACTCAATTGTAATTTCTTCCCCATTAATCAAAATACGATTGACTAAACTTTGAAGAATTCTGCGCTTTTCAGAGATTTCCAGTTCGGTCCACTTATCTTCTAATCCTTCTAGTAAATTCCAAGCATTTGATATTTCTATTTCCGAGTATTGTTTAATTTCATATTTTCTAATCTCTTCTTCAAGAGATTTTTTTTCCAAATGCAATGCATTGATCTTAGTTGTGAGCGATTCGAAAGGCAAGGAATCTAAGCTATATAAATCCATAAGTTTTGAAATTTGCCTATCAATTTTAGAAATGCGACCAGATAATAATTTGCGCTGCCTTGCGTTATCGGAATCATTAACCTCAGAGTCAAACAAACTATTCAATGATTCTCGACTAGATGAAAGTTTCAAAATTTCATTTTCTACGATTGGCTCAATTTCATGCAGATGCCATATTTTATTATCGCACAAATCAGCCCTAACCATACGTTTATGTCCACCAGATCGAGTGTAACAAGTGTAATACTTATAACCACCATTATTATACTTGAGATGATATCTAGCGCCGCATTTTCCGCACCAAATAGAACCAACGAGCAGACCCCTGGATTCTCTTCGCTTAAAACTTAATTCACTTCTTTTTTGTAATCTTTTTTGGACAATAGCAAAAGTCTCATCATCAATGATTGCTTCATGTTGACCATCAAAATACTCATCTCTAAATTTGATTTTCCCAGTATATACAGCAGAACCTAAAATATTTCGAACAGTTTTGACATGCTCGTAATTACCATACTTGGTAGCATAACCAGTTTGATGCATATGCCTACGAATTTCAGTCATACTTTTTCCATTCATATACATATTGAAAATAAGTTTAACTTGTTGCGCCTCATATTCGTCGATAACTAAAGCGTCATCATCCTTAATGTAACGATATCCAGTAGGTGTATTCCAACCACCATGGTATAGACCGGCTTTAGCACGCTCTATTCTACCCATCAAAGACCTTTCTTTTATTTGTTCACGCTCAAGTTGGGCGAAAACGGAAAGAATACCAATCATCGCTCTACCAAAAGGAGAAGATGTATCAAAAGACTCGTTAATGGAAACAAAATCAACATTATTCTTTAAAAATACATCTTCTATTAAATACAAAGTATCTTTTTGCGATCTCGAGAGTCTATCTAACTTATAGACCAATATAGTATCAAAGTTACCAACGTTTTTAAGCAAAGACTGAATTCCTGGACGGTCAAGATTTGAACCTGAAAAGCCAGGATCTATATAGACATCATAAATCAACCAATCTCTTGCATTGCAGTAGCTGATTAAACGTTCTTTTTGAGCGGCAATGGAAAACCCTTCATTTGCCTGCTCTTGCGTACTTACGCGAATATAAATCGCTACTTGCTTTTTCATGCAAATCACTTCCCTTCAAAATATTCAAAAACCCCAAGGGGCTCAAATTTAATCAAATAGTTATCGATTCGATAATAAGGTCCTAATTTGCGCTTGTAATAAGCAACGGCTTCGGTAAGAAAGGCTTCGGTGACATTTAAATAGTCGGCAAGTTCAAATCTATTAGAGCAGCGAGCTAAGTATCCCTTTACTATTTTAATTAGTGGAATTAGCTCTTCATACGCCCAAGCGCGACCTTTATTTTCTAATTTAATATTAACAATATTGCTTTGATCTGTTATGTCCCCAACAACGGTGTAGTGATGACCGATTTCCTCGGCCAACACACATCGTTTTTCTATTTGCGTCATTTTCTTATGTATCAAGATCACATTTCCAGAGCTTGTTCTTGCATAAATACCTTTTAAGTTTTTTAGTTCTGCCTCGTCGATAATCAATTCACTTGAATATTCGCCTATTAATCTTTCGTACCCCATTAGAGATCATCCTTATCAGTCTTTTTATGTTTGGCCAGAGCAATCTGAATTGCAAGTTTAACATCTTCTCGTTCTTCATCAGACAAGTTTTCGCTATGACCAACTCCATGAGCAGCTAAATCGTAGATTTTATTTTCTGTTGAATATTCTGTACTTGGTTCAGCTACGAGATGAGAACGTTCATTTGAAAATTCGTAAAGATTATCCAAAGAATCAACGCTAATACCTAAAGCTTTACAAATTTTTATTACATTATCAACCGATGCATTTCCGATGCCTCGATTAAGTATTGAATGAAGAGTTGTATATGGTACTCCTGCTTTTTCTGAAAATTCTTTCAAGGTTTTCGAATTCTCATTAATTAATCTTCTTATATAATCTGTTTTATTCATAATTCACCGCCTTTAATACGAAATATCGTAATAAAACCATTATAGTACAAAAATGAGCCGTTGTAAATAGGAGAATACGAAATTGAGTAAATATATTATTGACAAAATACGAAAATGAGTATATCATTATAAACACAATACGAAATTGAGTATCGGAGGTGAAAAGAATGTATCAAGTATTAAAAGATAAAATGAAAGACAGAAAAATTACAAATAAAGACATGGCAGAATTCTTAAATAAGAGAGAAGCGACAATTAGTGACAAAATAAACGGGAAATATCCTTTTACATTAGACGAAAGTTTCGCAATCAGAAATGAATTTTTCAAAGATGAATTAATAGAAGATTTGTTTCAAAAAAACGAACAAAAAAAGCATAGAGATGCATCGTAAGGGGGTAAAAACCGTGAAAAAAAAGAACAAGATACCAAACTATAAAATAATACACATCTTAGCAGATGGAACACGAGTAGACAGCATAGAAGGGAAGGTGATTCCTGCAGATAGTGAGTTTTATAGAGTGTATGTGGACATAATGAAAAACAAATTAAATCAAGCGGCAGTATAGGAGGAAAGCAGATGGCAAAACGAACAATTAAATTAGATATAACTATCAAGGAAAAAGAATTGCTCGAAGAATTTATTGGAGCTGTTGATGATCTGAATATAGCTTTAAACCGACTTACTAAGATAACTAGTGACATAGATAAAATAGAAGTCGGTTTAAAAACAAATTAAAGACCTAATTTGTTTAGTGCATAGATTTCAGTGGCTTTAGATAACATGTCTTCCCAAGATGAAAAATTTGTAGTACTTAAAATATGTTTGTCAAGTTCAATATCAGGAATAGCTTCAAAATCTTCGTCAGAATTGACAATAAAGTTTCCAGCTTCAAGAAAATTATCAAAACTAGTAAATTCAGTATACTGATTCATAAATTTTTCGGGGAATAGTTCATCAAAACCGACATGTTTAGTTTGAACTAACTCATCAGCATCTTTTTTAACCTGACTTATAGTTTTATTAAGTTCATCAAAGCCTTTTGATTTAAAACCCATAATTCACACACCCCCTCTCACTAGATATTTCAGCATGCCAGTGCTGATATAACAATTTTAGAGGAAAAGACAAGATTAATCAATAAATCATTAAATTTTAGGAGGAAAATAAAATGTTAATCGGTTTTCATAGGAATCAAGAAACAAAAGAAGTAAAAAAGCTAAAAGAGCTCATAAACAGCAATTATTCAGAAGAAAAATTCAAAATTTCAATAAGTTATGAAAATTGCTTCTCAAATGCAGCGACTAGTTTATTAATAGAGAAGAGATAGCCGCTACATTCTGCTTTTATCTCTGAGTCGACATCAAAATCTCCCTGGTTGATAAGTTGAGCTGCTTGAAGAGAAGCAAATATAACACGAGTTTCGTTAGGTGTGAGGTTGGTATTACGCTTAATAAGTTTTTCACCAGCAGATATACAGCATTGTGCATTAATCATTGCCTGTGCTTCCGTTTCTTCAATCCCAAGTGAGGGAAGAATTGAAAGGGAAAAAAGAATTACATCAATATCAACTTTAGAAAAGTTATAACTAATATGCTTCATAGTGATCCTCCTTAAATAGTTTAACAAATTATACCACAATTAGAAAAAGAACTAAAGAAACACATGTACAAGAAAGGAAAAATAAGATGGCAGATATTGAAATAAAAGGCATTGAACTCACAAAAGAACAGAAAAAAGAAGTCGTAAGACGACTTCAAGAAAATTTCGAAAATGACAGCAAAGGCTTAACGACAGAAGAAACGGTAAATGAAATGGAAACAAGAGTAAAAGCACAAGTAACAAGCTTTGCAGAAATCAATAAAGCCGTTGAAACTATAAGGAAAATCGAAAAAGAGCACAGCTGCAACTGCACTCTTTTTGAAGTAGAACTAATATTACCACAAGGGAGAGAATCAAACAACGGAGGTAATAAATGACAGCTAGATGCACAACATGTGGAAAAATGTGGAATATAAGTATAAAGAAAAGGAAAAAGCATCTTAAATCCTATGTCTGTCCAAAATGTAAATCAAAGAAAGAAGGGAAGAACAGATGACAATTATAAATATAGTCTTAGCAATAATCCTGCTGTATTCATTATCTAAATGGTTTTGGTGGTTTCATATATCAAGAGCATTAATCTTCACAATAGAAAAAGGAGTAAAAGCAGAAAAAAGGCCAACCCCGGAAGAAATTACGAAGTTGGCAATGGAATCAATCAAAAGAACGTTCCATTAACTTAGATTCATTTGTTGCTTAATTAACTGAACAACAATTTGACTTGCGATATTTTCAAGCGATGTTAATGATCTTGATCCAATCTTTGAAGCTATCTTTTTGGTATTATTCCACATTTTGTCGTTTCTTATATTTTCCATAAACTCATGACCACGCGGAGTTAAATCAAAAACGGTAATGGAATCTTCAACCCTAAGATCGGCAACGATTAAATCAGCCATAGACATCTGACTTACATGATACATAACTTCATCTTTAGAATATTTGGAAATAAAATCAGAATTTAAATGGTCCTCAACAAGCATACAACTTTCATATTTAATTTCTTCAAATAGTAGAAGCAAGTTCCTAATTAATTCATGATTGAGTCTCACACATTCACCCCCTCTCTAATGTGATTATATCAAAATGAGCAGGAGAAACATAGAAAGAAGGGAAGAAATGAACAATTTAAAAATATTTAACTTTGAAAACAGAAAAATAAGAACGCTAACAATTAACGATACAATTTGGTGGGTAGCAAAAGATATCGCAGGTGCACTTGAGTATAAAAGAACAGCCGATGCGATCAGAGTTCACGTTGAAGAAGAAGATAAAGGGGTCGGAGAAATACAGACACCTGGTGGAATACAAACAGTGGTAACCATCAATGAATCAGGCCTTTACTCATTAATTTTATCGAGCAAACTTCCATCAGCAAAAAAGTTTAAACGTTGGGTAACATCCGAAGTGCTTCCAGATATTAGAAAGCATGGTATGTATATGTCAGCTGAAACGCTTCTTGGCGATCCTGACGTACTAATCAAAACGCTAACGGAATATAAAAAGGAAAAAGAACAGCGTATTCGATTAGAACAAGAAAACCGAGCAATGAAACCAAAAGCTTTCTTTGCTGAATCAGTAATGGCAAGCAAAAGCAATATCCTGATTGGAGAACTGGCAAAGATACTAAAGCAAAACGGACACGACATTGGTCAGAATAGATTATTCGATTGGATGCGCAAGAATGGATACCTGATTAGCAGAAAAGGAACAGACTACAACATGCCGACACAACGTAGCATGGACTTGGGTTTATTTAAAATTAAAGAATCAACAGTGACGCACTCAGATGGCCATACAACAATTAATAAGACAACCAAGGTTACCGGGAAAGGACAAGTATACTTTGTCAACAAGTTCAATGATCAGGAGGTTAGAGAATGCTACTAAAACATATAGAAGCGTTATGCAAATCAAGCAAAATCATAAATATTTTAGAAACGGACACTGGTCAACAATGGATTTCGGATGGCTACGCATGCTATCCGTTGCTTAAAATGCCAAAAGTAAATGAAAAGACGGTTATGACCATACTTAACATTCCAGAAGAAAAGGCGAATAAATTCACATGCACAGTAAAACTAATGAATGAAGAATATGACATTGAAGATTATGGGACAGAAGAAAAAGAAATAACTAAAACATGGGCGCATCTAAAGAACATGCAGGCTTTAAAAACATCGGAAGGAATAACGTTCATACATGAGCGCTACTTAAAACCGCTGCAAGATACCGACTATCTTGAATTCTTTGAAAGAAAAACAGAAGCAGGACAAATATATATTGTAGCTAAAGATGGATTGTTTATTAATGGACTCATTATGCCATCAACGATGGTTAACGAAGGATTTGTTCGAAACATGCGAGAATTCGCAGAACAATGCGAGATAGCTTATTTACTAAAGGAGGAAAAGAAGAATGAACAAAAGGATAACAGTAACGACCAAGAGGATTGAGGATGTATTAAAAATGACAAAAGAAGGTTACACAATAGAGTGTAACGATGGAAAGGCGATTGCGGTTTTACCGCAAGAAAAAAAGCCTGCGTAAATTGCGACTTCTTTGACAGGGAACACGCAAAATGCAAGCTTTTTAAATTTGATGTTTTAGAGAGCTATAAGTGCTCTGCTTATCTCTAATTATATCATGAAAAATGCGCACATACAAGAGTTGCTGTCAAATGAAGGTCCCAAGATAGACAACAGCCGAGGGTTCGGCTTTTAGCCCTCGTATAGGGTATTAACGTTTCAGGGAAAGGGATATATCTGTGAATAATTACATCAGAGAAAAAAGGATATATTGTGGACCGGAACATTTAGAGGTGGACATATATCCGATAACACAAAGTCAACTCAATAAAAAAGGTAAGAGGTCAAAGAAAAGAAAAGAATCTCTTCCTAAGCAGAAAAACTTGAATGAAAAAAGAGCGAAGAAGAAACTTAGACAGATTATAAATACGAACTTTAACAATAATGACTACATGGTAATGCTTACCCACGAAAAACCACCGCTAACAGTCGAAGAAGCCATGAAGGAAAGACAGAAGTATCTAGAGAGAACAAAATATCACATGGCCAAGCTTGGACTAGAGCTAAAGTACGTGGCGGTGACGGAATTTGGAGGAACGGAAGACAATCCAACAAATATCCATCATCATATCATTATCAATGGCGGTCTGACACGAGACGAAGTGGAGGACCTTTGGTCAACAGGCAGAGGAAAAAAACGCAAACCTATTGGAAGAGCGAATGCTAGACGATTGCAACCGGATAGAACAGGCCTTGCTGGATTGGCTGAATATATAACAAAAAGACCGGAAGGCAAAAAGCGTTGGACGTGTTCAAAAAACTTAGACAGACCATCGAGCAAAAAAAACGATCATAAATATAAGCGCGGACAGATTATAAAGGCAGCCATGAGCGGAGATTTTTCAAAAATATTGAGAAACTACCCAGAACATGAACTCGTAGACAAAGATTATGGAGTTGAAGCTGCTTATAACGATTTTACAGGATGGTCCATCTATTTGAGATTGCGAAAGAAAGGAAGTGGATAATGTGCTAAAAATATACGCAAAAGGGAGTGTTCGCTCCGTTAGAGTAACAACAGGGGTTTACGCAATCTTGCTCACCTATAAAAACCGTGAAAAAACAATATCTGGAAGAAAATTTGACATAACAAAGAATGAACTCGAACTTTTTGCGGTTTTAGAAGGGCTAAAAATGCTAACAAAGAGCGGAAAGACTAAAAGCATCACGATTGTAACAGAAAGCCATTACATAGAACAAGGAATCAACAAGCACATCAAAACCTGGTCAAAAAATGGATGGGAAAACGCTAAAGGACTAGATATAAAAAACAAAGAACTTTGGCAAGAACTTTGGGAAGATTATCTAAGAATAAATCCGATGATCAAAGCGGAAATCGGAGAACATCCAAAAATCAAAGAACTAATCACATATGAGCGGAAGGTGGCTGAACTCAGTGGGATTGATGTATGAAAAACCAAAATACAGAAAAAAGACCAGGCATAAATCAAACGACAGAGTAAAGCCAGGAACATTCTGTTGGTTTGAATGCGGAAAGTTGGCAACAGAGAAGCATGAGCTTAAAGGTGGCGCCGGATTCAGAACGTCATCTATAGAAGCGGAGTTCAATGTAGAAACATGTAGAAAGTGCCATGATTTATGGGATGATCTTCCGAAAAAAGTAAAAAGAGCAATTCGACAAGTGCGACAACGAGAAGTGATGCAGAAGAACAAATGGACCATAGAAGAGTTTAGAGAAGCGGTCGGAATAAGCTATATCAAGGAAGGTGAATAAAATTGAAAACGATAATAAGGCGAAGATATAACAAGGAGCAGTTAGCGAAAATACTAAAATTGACACCAAATACAGTGGACACACTCAAAGGAGTTGGAATGCCGAAAGAAATAAGAAGAGGCGAAGTAGTATTCGATTTAGAACGCGTAGTTGACTGGTTAGACCTAACCCAAGAGCGAGATAGGAGGATATCATGCGAGTAAGATGGAAACACCAACCCATTAAAGCAATCGAATTTACAAACATCCAAAAAATTGAAGAGGAATTAAACCTTTTAGGTATTGAAATAATCGAAAAAGAATATTTTAACGACAAAATCATACTTCACTTGAAGCGAAAAAAAACAGTACACAAAATCTTGATCAACAAACCGGGCTATATCATTTTAGAAGGCGAAGACATATGGTTCTCGCCGGAGCGCATGTTCAACCGACAATTTGACATCATCACAGAGCCGGACGACAGAATAGACATAGCGGGCACCGAGTGCGAAGTAAGATACAACCTTACTGGCGCCACAATTAAACTGAATAATGAAATTGACATAGAAGCGGAAAATATCGATGATTTTGCGAATGAAATATCAAGCGTCATCGAAGAATGGAGCAGAATTGATGCATTATATTGAAGAGACGGTTGAAGAGTATTTCGACCGGGTAAACAAGTATGAAGCGGCGGTGGAATCGACCATGGAATTTAACAAAAGCCTTAATCTATTAAGTTCTAAAAGTCAAGGTTATAACATGCTGCAGACTAAAGCAAGAATAAGGAAGGCGTTAAAAGCTAAAACCAAAGAGGGAAAATTCAAGACCATGGATGTAGCCAAAAGATTTGACGTCAGCGAAGCGACAGTTAAACGCATCATTGATGACATGATCGATAAAGATGAAGTCATCAAAATATCTTATAAAAACGGAATAGAACTAAAGGAGGAAAAATGAAAAGATACGATCATGCAGCAATAGCAATTAACATAGCAAGACTTGTAGAATCAACCGGGAAAGAATATGTAACAAGAGAAGCCCTTATAAGTGCAATCGAATTACCAAAGAACATATCTGACACAGGATTGATATATCATACCTCAAAAATCCATAAAATACTTAAAGGGAGAGGTCTTATGCTCAAATATGACACTGAAAATAAGATGTATAGGGTAAAACCCGAAGAAAAGCCCCAAAAGACTGAAATGGACACCAATATAATTGAGCTAGAAAAACCCGAAGAGGCACCGACAGAAATTAAACAAGAAGCGGATCCGACAGAAGTGGAATTGATGCCGAAATGGGAAGAGGTTCTAAAGCTTGTAGAAAAAGAACCAATGAAGCTATACGAACTAAACAGTATCCTGCAGGAGTTCGGATTAAAGGCGGCACTACGAATCAAAATAGAACAGATATAACCTGGTCCCTAATCCAGTTATATAAATAGATCAAAAGTCAGCAACTAGCTAACAAAGGATATTGTCACAGCCGGGGGCTGCCAACAAACCGCATCGGGGGCAGCTGCTCGGCAATATCAAGAGGAGAATTAAATGAAATTTACATATGCAGAGTACTTTTTAGGAATAGGAGCGCCAGGCAAAGGAATACACCGAGTAACAGAAAGGCATGGTGACAAGTGCGAATTTGTTTATGGTTTTGAAATTGACAAACATGCAAGAAATGCATTTTGTGCAATACATGGAGTTGACGAAGATAAAATTTATCATGATATAACAAATCAACCGGAAGAACTTCCATATGTTGATATAGTCTTTTACAGCCCACCTTGTCAAACATTTAGCCTTGCGGGTAAGAGAGAGGGTACAACAGTAGACAAAGGTAATTTATTTTACAATGCATTAGAGGGCATTAAAAAATCAAAACCCAAATATGCGATTATGGAAAACGTCGCAAATCTAAAGAATCAGTTTAAAGATGACTTTAATGCAATGATAAAAACCCTGGATGATGCTGGATATGTCAATTATGCTCAAGTGCTTAATGCCAAAGATTACGGAATACCACAAAACAGGGAGCGTATCTTTATTGTTAGCATAAGAAAAGACATATACAAACAAGGTATACGCTTTGAGTTCCCGAAACCAATCAAACTTGAAAAGCGCTTGAAAGATGTGTTGGAAAGTGAAGTAAATGCAAAGTATTATTTGAGTGAAAAAATTATTAGTAGGTTTATTGAAAAGCCTATCGGTGAAGATGTTATAGGTACTACCGCACCTGAAAGTAGAAGTATAGGTCAAAGAGATTTAGTATATGGAATAGAAAATTGCGTGGGGACACTGACAGCAACGGATTATAAGCGGCCAAAGCAAATAATGGTAAACCAAATTGGAAATATATCAGAATCAAAGTCATTCAATGGCAATCCACAGACAGGAAGAATATATGGAACTGATGGACTATCACCAACATTAAGTACAATGCAAGGTGGCGGACAAGAGCCTAAAATAATGGTTAAATCAGCAACTAAAGACGGATGTGAAACAGCACAGCAAGGCGATTCAATTAACCCAGAACATCCTAATTCAGATACAAGGAGAGGACGCGTTGGGAAAGGAATAGCACAGACATTGACTACAAGTTGCAATCAAGGTGTATTTCTGCCATGTATTGCCGCTAGTCGTGGAAGAGATAGTAGCAGATACACAGGAAATAAAAACATAGAACAACAGTTAGAATTAAACAAAGAAGATATAAGCAATGCATTAACGACAGTACAGAAAGACAACTATGTAATTGAGCCTGATATAAGAATCAGAAAGCTTACCCCTTTAGAATGTTTTAGGCTTCAAGGGTTTGATGATGAAGATTACTACAAAGCAGTCAAAGCATACAACAAGAAATGGAAACCGGGAGCATCCGACAGCCAAATGTACAAGAGAGCAGGAAATTCGATACCGGTAAACATAGAAGAGGAAATACTTGAAAATTTAATATACCAACGTAAACAAAGCGGTAGCCAAATAGGACTATATTAATGAATAAATAGGAGAGTGAAGTCGAATGAAATATAAGGTGTTAAATGTTAGCGAACCATATGGAGAAAAAACAGAATCCTTTGACAATAGAATGTATTCACTTACGGTAGAAGACGAAAATGGCACACAATTAAACTTTAGCGCACCTGTATGTTTTACTAAAAAAAGTTTAAAGATAATGATTGAAAGTATACTCCATAGATATAACACACATAAAAAGCCGTGCGTTAAGGCAGGAGATATTCTGTAGTCTAGAAATAATTCGAAGAATAAGGAGAGTGAAGAAAGTGAAGAATGAAAGCGTATTAATTAATTCTGTGAAATACAAAGTGAGATTTTTAAAAAAACCTGATAAGTTTATGAAAAAACATAATTATTGCGGATATGTAAAATATGGCAAAAAGGAAATATATGTGTTAATGAAAAATAACAAAATTAAGGATACTTATTGCCATGAACTTGTCCATGCTTACTTGTACGAAATAGGAATGGAGAACTTAAATGCTGACGACCAAACAGTAGAAGTTATTGCTATGGCAGTAATGAAAATCGGAAAACTTTTACAAAAAAACTTAATAAAGGGAGAGTGAAGAAAGTGAATACAAAGGGATACTTTATATCTAAGGAAGAATATACAGAGCTTCGCAAGAAGTCTAAAACCCTGGACAAAGCAAGAGAACAAATAAAAGAGGAACTAGATCAACACGCAGGACCAATTAAGAGTGTAGAGCAATTTGGAAAAGGGATAGGGTTATCAATAGCCTTGTCGATTTTAGAAGAAGCGGAGGGGAAAAATGAAACAATTATATAACGATATAGTAGGGGGAATGATAGTAGAACAACAAGAAATACTTGAAAAATATATTGAAAATGCGCTAATTGAATCTACCAAACATGGCCTAAGGTATTTAGTAATCTACCAAAAAAGAATAATTGAGAGACGCGAGGAATTAATGAGCGCAAGGATGGAATGTGATTACATGCTAACAAATGCTGAATATATAGGAAATTCGAAAGACGTAATAGTTATAGACACATGGAGCAGTAATGCAAAATCCAGGATAGATCACATTTTAAAAGCAAGGAATATAGATAAAAGGGAGAGTGAAGCAAAATGCAATACATAATAGATGGCAAGAAATTTGACACATCAAAATCAGAATTAGTCATCAAATTTAAGCAAAGAGCAAAAGAATTGACCAGAAGTTTTCTTTTTGAAGATGGAAAGTATAATCCAATGTGCGAAGCATCAATGTACAGAACAACAAAAGGAGCTTTTGCAATCATCAGAAAGCGCGAGAATTACACAGAAAAGGAAATTATTAGCGAAGCAGAAGCTAAAGATATTTTAGAAACATTAAACGAAGTGGAAAAGATTGAAAAGCTATTCGGAAATTTAGAGGAAATATAAAAAGGAGAGTGAATCAGAATGAATGAAGGAAAATGGACAATAAGCCAAAGCGATGAATACTTTAATGAATGCGAGTTCTTTAATTCCAAAGAAGAGGCTATAAACTTTGGAAAAAGGTACGAAGAGTTTGAAGGAGAGGGGTTTTATGTAGGAAAAGTTAAGGAAGTTAAAATAATGGCCAGCGCACTTGGAGATTGGACAATTGAAAAAATACAGGACATTCACTGTGATAATCACGGAGAATTTGCAGCGGACTACCTCTTGGTGGTTAATCAAAACCATATTGACGAATTAGATAATGCTATTGAAAAAGTAATAACTAATTGGGCGGACAAGCACAAATATCAGCCGAATTACTTCCTGGTCAACGAAATTGAATGGATAGAAGGAGCGTGAAGAAAGTGAACACAAAGGGATATTTTATATCTAAGGAAGAATATACAGAGCTTCGTAAGAAGTCTAAAACTTTGGATAAAGCAAGAGAACAAATAAAAGAGGAACTAGAACAACACGCAGGACCAATTAAGAGCGTAGAGCAATTTGGGAAGGGACTAGGGTTGTCTATAGCCTTGGAGATTTTAGAAGAAGTGGAGGGAGAAGTGAAGCAGAATGAAAAAGAAGTTAATAAAAGAAGTCTCTATGCTAATAATTGAAAACTTAGCAATACTTTTCATTATATTAGTTAATACATCAAAAACAATAGATAAACAATTTTGGATAAGCTTAAGCCTATATTTAATATATGTATATATAAGAGCCAGACCTTATTATTTAAACATAAAAAGCAGAATGCAAAAAACATGCCGCAGAGATTGCGTCAATATTAAAGGGAGAGTGAAACAAATGGATAATAAAATAAAGGTGATAATCAAACTAGACAAGAAGGCAACTAAAAAAGAAGTGGAAAAAGCAAGAAAACTTGCGCTAAAAGGAGCCAAAGATGTAGAAGCAAGCATTATCTTTAGAATAGAGACCAGAGTACAAAAAACAAAACCAAGATGGCCATGGAAATTTAGAAGAGGAGATAAATAGATGTCTGAAAAAATATGCAAAGACAACATTCAAGACATGGGTATGTATGACCTAGCATTAAATCAATTTTTCATTAAAGACAACGAAGTTTGGCACAGAAATTACGATGGTGAAACAGAGTGCCGCGAACTAATAAAGCGAATAGCTAAAATGCTAGGGCTAGAATTACCAGAGTGTAAAGACAATTATGAATTTGATGAAATGATGATGGAACTAGGATGGTATGGAATCAATGACCCGGAAGGCGTGTTATCAATGATCTATTCTTCCATGTGGGGAATGGCCACAATAAGAGAGCACTTAAAACGATATGAAGAAAAAGAGCAGCAAGAAAAATTCATGGAAAGTCAATTAAACCAAATCATAGAAGCGGCAGAAACGCTAATAAAGAAATATGACACAAACCCATCGTTTTATATAAAAATCGGAAGGCAAAACGGAAGATCCTTATTGAGCGCGCAAAGAAAAGAATTAGTAAAATATGGGAAAATAGAAGGAATAAAAGAGATTCTAAGTATGATACGAGACATACAGAAAGCGGAGGTGAATAATGAATAAATTATTGACATGTTTAATCATGCGATGGTGCAAAAAAGAGCTAGAGAAATCAAGAAGGAATAACCCAAACAATACCATCTTTGAAATAAAAGGAACAGGAAAAGACTATCCTAGGTATTTAATATATACAGAAACTGAACGTGTCACCAGACGTCTAAAAGAAATATAAGAAGCGGAGGTAAATAGATGCCAAGAAAAGTAATAGGACTATACAACTCAAACGTTTGGAAAGAGGTCAAGAAGAAAAAGCAAATAAAAACAAGCAGAATCATAACAGACGGAATCATCTGCAAGAACCAAACAGAATTTGAAAGAGATAAATTGCTCATCCAAAGAGCAGTCGACAGCAGTGGAGATTCAGTCTTAATTACAATAGACAATGATGAGAATGAAAAGATTTCATATATGATACCGACAGCTGCAATGAAAATGTTGTTAAATAGTGAGCCAAGCTAAAATAAGAAAGAGAGGGAATCGGATGCCAGAACACGAACATAAATGGGTACACATGGAAACGGACAAGCAAGAAGAACACTTCACGCATGGATACAATAGAGGGCTAACACGTAAAGATCAATTCTTCTGCGAGAAATGCCTTAAAAGAAAAACAATAGTCAAAAAAGGAACAAAATACATAAATGAAGATTATCCAGATTGGTGGTGAGAAGATGGACCTAATAGAAATAACATTTGAAGAAGCGGCAATTCACATTGAAAACGATGAAGAGGTTTACTTTCAACGTTCAAAAGGCTGCACATTAGAAAGGATAAATGAACAGACAAAAATTAGCAAAATAAGCGGAGACTGTTATCTTAAGTACTTCCTTAAAGGGCAATTTTACTTAAAGCGAAAGGGAATGATTATCTAAGCATAGACACAGAACAGGGACAAGAACTACTAGAGAGGTTTGGAAAGGAGCAAAGCGATTGTCGAGTAAATACAACGGAAGCGGATGTAAAGACTTAACCGCACATGAAGCGGTAGAGCATGTATCCCAAGAAGAGGCAGTAACCGATGATAGAGTGAAGCTAACAATAGACATCATTAAGGCGATACTAAAACTAGCCGGACTAAAACAAGTTAATAGGCTAATATTAAAAGATAAAAAAACAGGGAGGACATACAATTGAGTGAAGTCGAAAAACAGTTAAAAGACTACAACTGGATCAAGCGCAACATTGAAGAGGCTAGACAACAGATAGAATTGATTAATGATACTATTGAATCATTAAGAGAATTAGGCGCTGTAGAATACAGTGATATGCCGAAGGCAAAAGTAATATCATCTATCGTCGAATCAAAAGCGGAACGTATAGAATTAGAACTTGTTAACCTGCAGTCATGGAATGATCGTTTGCAAAAGTATTATGAGCAGGAAAAAGAGATTAATGAATGGTTAGACATGCTTGAATCAAATGAAAGAGAAGTGGTTATATACAGAGCGCTGAAAAATATGCGTTGGCAGCTTGTCTGCATTACAACGAGATACTCTATGAGCAGAGCGCAAGAACTATATAGCAAAGCGATTAGAAAAATAAACAAAAAATACAAGAAAAAATAAAAGTCCGTATATTATCGGATGTTTTTGATGGTACAATAGTAGTGTGAAAGTATACGAGCTGGGGAAACCCGGCTCTTTTTATGCGCAAAATTAAGGTGGTTATACTTATGCTATATAAAGCGTGCCCCAAATGTGGTACTAGGATGCAATACACAGATAAAGATTGTTTGAACGAGTGCAAAGCGAACGCTAAGAAGAAAGATGATGTATATTACAACTCCAAACGTGACCCTAAAAAAAGAGCTTTCTATGATAGCAAGCAATGGAAAAAGAAGACCGCTGAATGTAAGAGTAAATTCAATGGCTTAGATATTTTTGAGTTGTACGAAAATAACAAATTAGTACCAGGAGATCTATCTCACCACATTGTAGAGTATGACGATGATCAATCCCTCGCATTAGAGCTAGACAACTTGATTTATGTATCCTATAAAACCCATAAGAAGATACATAGAGCGTATAACAAGAGTAAGCAGTCTAAACATGAGATGCAAGAGAGATTAAGGCGAATTATTGCTTTATGGGAGCAAACTCACGGTCACAGAGGGTAGGGGCCTTTTTAAAGTTTTTTTGGGTTTGCGTTTCAACGTGGAGGGGAGTGATTTCCCGCGAAAACTCGTTTTATTTTTTCCAGGAGGTGAGTGGATGGGAAGGAACAAAGAGCCAATCGATTTAATCATGGCAAAAGGAAATCGGGCACACAAAACCAAAGCCGAAATCGAACAAAGAAAAAAAGAAGAAGTTAAACCGATGACAGATAAGATTGAGCCACCGGTCCATTTATCTCGAAAGCAAAAAAATCGATTCAAGTACCTGGCATCTGAATTACTGAAAGCAAAAATCATGACGAACCTTGATGTGGAAAGCTTAGGACATTATGTCATGCTGGAAGATCAGTACAAACAAATATCTGTTGAAGCCACAGCAATGGATATAAAAAACCCGGGATATGCAGACATGATTGATAACCAAGGAAAAGTATTCAGAATGATGGAAAAGATGTCAGACAAACTTTGCTTAAATATCGTCTCGAGAACGAAAGTATCCGTACCGACCGAAAAAGAAAAAGAGCCGGAGAATAAGTTTAACCGTTTTAAAAATGGATAAAGTTACCCAATATGCACAAGACGTCTTAGATGGCAAACATATCGCAGGGCTTTCGGTCAAACTAGCGTGCAAGAGACATTTAGATGATTTAGAAAAAAGCAAATTAGCAGTATATCGATATTATTTTGATCCAGATGCAGCGCATGACATTATCGAATATTCGAATTCCTTAACATTAATTGAAGGAGAAGAAGAGCAGCCATTAACATTATTTCCTTTTCAGAATTTTATTCTAGGATCATTAATTGGATGGAAACTCAAAGAAGGTGACTACCGGAGATTTAGAAGTAGTTACGTCCAACTCGGAAGACAAAACGGAAAATCGCTTTTGAACGGTGACCTTGGAACCTATATCGGAGAATTTACGGATTATAAAAAAGGGAAAATATTCTGCGTGGCCACAAAACATGATCAAGCAAAAATTGTTTGGGAAGAAATGGCCAAGTTCATCGAAGGTGACAAAGAGTTAAGTGAGTACTTCGATGTTAAAGAATATAAATCTGAAATAGTCTGCAAATCCACTGGAACAATTATAAAGGCCCTCGGTAGAGATACAAAGTCTATCGATGGATTCAGGGCTTTATTAGGAATCGTTGATGAGTATCACGCCCACAAGGATAACCAAATGTACAAACTCCTTGAGGGTGGACAGAAAAAAATGAAACAAACATTAATTTCTGTCATCACAACGGCAGGATTCACCATCAACGGCCCTTGCCACAAGATGTATAAGTACAACAAGCAAGTCCTTGAAGGAAAAGAGGACAATGACACGCGCTTTATATACATTGCTGAAATGGACAAAGGTGATGACAAGGATAATCCAGAAAACTGGATAAAAGCAAATCCAATTTTAGAATATGATCGAGAAGCATTACAAAATCTAATACCGGTATATAAATCAGCTAAAGCCATGGGGGGAAAAGATTGGAATGACTTCTTAACCAAGCAATTGAATATGTGGGTTGAATTCACAGAGACAAAATATATGTCTATGAAAGCATTTGAGCTTTGCAAAAGCCAAAAAACGCTTGAATACTTTAGAGGTTGGAATTGTAACATCGGTATGGACTTATCTTCTGGTGGAGATTTAACAAGTATTGCATTTGAGTTTATTTGGTCAGAAGACAATGAGAGAAAATATTTCGTGCATCAACACTCCTTTATACCCGAACTTCGAATAGAAGAACATGAACAGACAGACAACGCGCCATATAATCTTTGGATTAGCAAAGGATTACTCACAAAAACAACCCGTGGTGGTGGAATTAAAACCGATTATCAAGCCGTATTGAAATATATAAAACATATAATTGCTGAATATGAACTTGAAGTGGATATGATTTACTATGATCCGGCAAATGCATCAGCATTCTTGGCTGATTTGGAAGAGATTGCCGATTGTATGGAGATTTGGCAAAACAGTAAATCCCTTAATGATTCGACTATGGATATCAAGTATGAAACAGAAGCGGGAAACATTGAATACAATGAAGAGGATGAGCTTTTAGTTTGGGCAATGAATAATGCTGAGACAACAAAGCCATTGCAAGGGAAAATCATGCTTGATAAAAATAGCCGTTTCAAACGCATTGACCCGATAGCAGCATGGGTAAATTGTCATAAATTTAGCATGAAAATTGAAACAAAAGAGCCGGAACTCACAGAAGAATACATAGATGAGTTTTACTCGTAGGAGGCAACATGAAAAAGAAAGTCAAAGAACTTGGAAAATTCATAAAAGATAATCTCGTAGAAATATTATTCTTATTCGGAATGTCGCTCATTAGTTTGGCGACTTTTTTAATACACATTATTGCCGGGATCTACATCGTTGGGATAGCGCTGATTATTGTCAGCTTTATCCTACTCAAACCCAAAGGGGGTGATTAACACATGGGATTCATGCAAAATAGATTTTTTCAACCGAAAAATCAAACCATATGGACTGCAAATGATGAAAGATTGTTAAACCTAATCGGAATCACAGGGGGGACCCTCGGTGATCCAGAATTTGGAGAGACAATCTATTTTATTGCACTAAATCACCTGGCACAAACGATGTCCAAGTTAAACAGATATCATTATCAAACGACGAAAGACAAAGGCAGGGAGCGCATCTTTGAGTCGGAATGGATGAATGTCCTCAACTTGGAACCCAATCCTTTATATACAGCCTCAACATTATGGGCTTCCGTCGAACTAAATCGCCTACATACGGGCAACAGCTTCGTATATAACGAGGAAACGGCAACAGGACAAAAAGCTTTGTGGATACTTCCAAGCCACGAAGTTCAAGTTTACATCGATGATGAAGGTGTTTTTGACAAGCTAGAAAACGGAAGAGCGAGAAGCAAAGGGCAAAACGTGATCTGGTATGTATGGAATGACGGAAGAAGCGGAAAACGCTTTGCCTTTGCCAGCTATGAAATACTCCATTACAAAACACATATTAGCCTGGATGGAATAACAGGTCTTGCAACTAAGGACATTTTAACATTGCAAATTGAAAGCCTTAAAAAGAGCGAAGAATATCAAAATAAGCTCTTTGCATCAAATATGTTCGGGGGAAAAGTTTTATTAAACTACACCGGAGACATGAACAATAAGGCAAAGGATGTTTTGATAAAAAACACAGAAAGATACGCCAATTCAATTGGAAGTGGGAAGTTTATTCCTTTGCCATCGGCCATCGATGCAAAACTCATGGACATGAAGCTGGCAGATGCAGAGTTTGTTGATCTAAACAAGTTAAACGGTCTTCAACTCGCCGCATGTTTTGGAATCAAACCCAATATCATCAATGATTATTCAAAATCAAGCCATTCAAATTCAGAAACACAGCAACTTGACTTCTACGTCAATAGCCTACAGCCAATCTTTAAGATGTACAACGACGAAACAACTCGAAAAGCTCTTACAAGAAAGCAAAAAGAAGGAAATGAGTGCCTCGAAATCGATAAAGAGGCACTTTTTGAGTTAGATAAAAAGACTCAAATGGAGATTATGGCGAAAGGAGTGAATAACTTTATTGTATCGCCAAATGAAGCGAGGGAAAAAGTCGGCTTGAGCCACTGGGCGGATCCAAGTGCAGACAAATTATATGGAAATGGAAACTTAATCAGCATTGATAATGCAGGCAAAGGACAAAATTACAAGGGGGTGAAATAGGTGAAATTAAATATTAAAGGTACGATTGTCCCAAATTCCCAAACATGGATTTATGAATATCTAGAAATCGAACATACATCACCAAAGATGGTGGAAAGATTTTTAGAAGAAGCGAACGGACAGGAAATAGAAGTGCATATTAATAGTCCGGGTGGAAGTGTATATGCTGGCTCGGAAATATACACAGCATTAAAAGAATATAAAGGCAAAACAACAGGAAAAATTGTTGGAATGGCAGCAAGTGCAGCAAGTTTAGTAGCCATGGCTTTAAACGTCGTTTTCATAAGTCCGACAGCGCAAATGATGGTTCATAACGCATGGAACGAAGCAAAGGGAGACAAAAATTATATGCGTTGGAATGCAAACATGCTTGACATAACAGATGAAGGGCTCATGAATGCCTATCTCATGAAAACAAAGATGAAAAAAGAGGATCTAATCAAATTGTTGGATGAAACAACGTTTATGAACGCTGAACAGGCGGTTGAGTTAGGGTTTGCAGATGAAATTATGTTTAAAGAGGAATTAGAAGCGGTTGCCTATAACGGCTATATGATTCCAGAAGAATTAATCAACAAAATCAAAAACAAAATTCTCGAACAAAAAGTAGATGAAAACCAAGAAGAAACCAAAAACCAAGAAGAACTTGCACAAGCAAAAGCAAGACTAAGGCTATTAAGTCTATAAGAGGAGGCAATACATGAAAACAGTAAAAGAAATCAAAGACGAAATCAAAAGACTCAAAGGTGAGGCACAAAATCTTAAGACCGCCGATGAAATCAATGCGGTTGCGGATCAGTTAGAAACATTGAACGCAGAATTAAGAATTGCAGAGATGGCAGAAGCGGAAGCGCGAGAAAATGCAGAGAAATCAGCGCCAGCAAAACCGGAAAAAGCTACAAAGCAAGAAATGTATAACAAAGCACTTGCGGAATTCGTTAGAAGCAAAGGTAAAGTCGGAATGGACGTACAAAATACATTGCAATCTGGCGCTGGAGCAGACGGTGGACATTTAGTAACAGTAGTTGATGATACATCTGTTATTAATTTACGCGAAGCAAATGATGCTCTCCAAAACATCGTTCGCGTTGTAAAGATTACGAAACCAGAAGGTAAAAAAACGGTACAAAAACGCCACGGTAACGGAACGAACTTTACACAAGTGGGTGAAGGGGACCCAATTACTACAGGAGGCACACCGAAATTCTATAAAATGGAATACAGCGCGAAGAAGTATGCCGCAATCTATGATATTACAGACGAAGAGTTCTCAGACTCGGATGAAAACGTCATTTCTATCATGAATGAATGGATTGGAAATGATTCAAGATGCAACCGAAATAACTTAATTCTAGGCGCTTTAGACCTATTGCCTAAAACTGCAATTACAGGCTTAGATGACATCAAAACAGTCTTAAACAAGACGCTACGCAAAGCATCATTACGATTTTCAACGGTTATCACCAATCAATCGGGATATAACTGGCTAGATCAATTAAAAGACGCTGATGGAAAACCTATTTTACAACCAGACCCAAAAGACGCAGACCGTTATTTGCTTAAAGGCAAAAAGGTTGACGTGTACGATGATGAAATCTTACCAAACCACAACGACGGAGTAAATGATTTTGCCCCAGTTATCATCGGAGATATGGACAATGTTGTATTATTTGACAGAGAAGAAGTACGCGTGAGGATTACTGATGTGGGTTCTGATGCATTTGACAAAGACAAAATCTTGATGCGAGCAATCGAGCGTGAAGATGTTCAATTACTATGTGATACAGTCGATGAATTAGCAAGAGACATTGTTTACGGAAGGATTAACTTAGGTGCATAATAACACGCCCCTCAGGGGGCGTAATCTTTTAGAAAGTGGTGATTAAATGAAAAAAGTACGAGCGAAATTTGATTGCACCGGAGATGGGTATAAGAATTTCAAAAAAGGCGAAGAGCGAAACTTAAGTCCAGCAGTCGCAAATAAGCTACTAAAAGTAGGGTTTGTCGAAGAAGTAACCGATGTTCAGGATCAAAAAGCCGAAATGGCAGACAAAAAAACAGCAAAAGAAAAGAAGTAGGTGAGGCATATGCTTCAAGTCGAAGAAACTAAAGCATTTCTAAGAGAAGACAGTAACGAGCCAGAAGTACTTCAATTTATAGAAGGATGCATAAAAAGTGCAGAAATATACATAAAAAAAGCCGTAGATGACTATGAAATCAAGAAACTAGACCCTGACTTTGTAGAGCAGGCGAAAATTCCAATGTTTCTTCTTGTGCAGCAAATGTATGACAAAAGAACATACACCATCAAAGAAGAAAAAGTGAATTTCATTATGCAAAGCTTCATGATGCAGCTGACATATAGTTATGAGGTGGAAGAATGACAGAGCAGTTAAACCAACGAATTGAAATTGGTGGGCCGGTTGAAGAAAAAAATGAGGTAAATGCCTGGACATATAAAGATGGAATCATTAAAAAAGTATGGGCGAGCATTAAGCCTCGAAGTGGAAACTTTAATGATGGAGCGGCGAATACAAAATATTCAGAGACGCAATTTAAAATTCGTATTCGAAAAAGCGCCTATCCGTCGCTAAACGATAAAAACTGGTTTAAAAAGGAAAATACTCGCTTTGAAATCAAGTATATCTTGCCAGACTACCAAAATAATGAATACATCGATGCTTTTTGCAACGTTATTGAGGAGTGATAAGCATGGACATTGAATCTCATGAGCTAGATGAACTGGCTAAAGATTTATTAGATCTTGCAATCAAAACAAAAAAAACAGAAACAGGCAAATTCATAAAAAATGAAGCTAAAAAACTCGCCAAAGAGAAAAAAACGGAGTTCACAAAGGCGAATGCCGTTGTTGAAGACCAATTACTCAACAGCGAAATCAAGAAGTCATTTAAACCGGGTAAACCCTTTAAAAAAGATGGAGATTTAAATTGTAGAGCCTACAGCTCCCATCCACTAGGTCACTTATTGGACCAAGGACATTTTCATAAAGGCGGAAAAAACAAAGATGGAGCAGTCACATTTGTACCAGGCTATCACTTCATGGATAAAGCGGCCAAAAACTTTGAAAGTGATTTTTATCAAGATACAGAAAAATTTGTTGATAAATTACTCGACAAACATAATTTATAGGAGGCGAAAATGAAGTACTCAGATATAATGCTAGAAATTAATAATAAACTAGGAACCGTTGATGATATTTCAATTTCGACAGACGTCATAGAAGGCATGAAAAGGCCTTCTTTTTTTGTACAATTCGATAACATCGGAACAAAACCGTTCATGCAAATTGGCAAAGACATAAGATTTAACTGTTATATCCACTATTTTCCCTCGAACAAAAGAGAGAATCAAATTGAACTATTAAATATGCGTAATACATTTGAAGACCTATTTTCAGAAGAACTAATAGTGAAAGGCTATAACATTATGATTGATGAGTTAGATATTGATGAAAACCAAAATGATGGTCAAGGAAAATTCCTAATCTGTCAATTTGAAATCAAAATCAATGAAATGAATCAAGAGACAATAACCACACCAATGGAAAATTTAGAAATGGAAGGATGATAAAATGCCTATTACATTACCGAAAATCAATATTATATTTAAAGGCTTAGGAGCGTCCGCAGTACAAAGGGGAAGCAAAGGCACAGCGTGCTTAATCCTAGCTGACGCAACAGATATCGAAGGATTTCATAAATATGAATCGATAGTAGACTTTGACACAGAAGAACAAGCAAAGTTTGATTCTGCAAATGTTCAATACATTAAAGATGTTCTAGAAGGTATTCCTAAAGAACTTCTAGTATTTACAATCACAGGCGTTCAGACGGTAACCGATATCTTACCAACGCTTGAAATAGAGGCGCCTCGCAATTGCTGGATTGCTATGGCAGATGCAAGCGAAGCAGAAACAACAGACCTAGCCACTTATGTTAAATCGGCAGTAAAAAATGAAAAGAAACGCTATAAACTCTTAGCATACAACAATCAAGCAGACAGTATGCACGTAGTCAATTATACAAATACAGAAGTGGAATTCACAGATTCAAGAGGGATTCAAACCGGAGACAAAGCTATTCCTTATTTACTAGGAATGCTTGCAGGTATGCCACTGACAATGAGTGCAATCGCTAAAAAACTGACTAAATTCAAAAAAGTTACAGAACCTGCAGACGTAGATGCAGCCATAGAAAATGGAGAACTTGTATTAATTAATGATGCCGGTGTAAAAGTCGGTCGTGGGGTTAATAGCCTAACCACAATATCAGAAGGAATCATTGAGTCGCAAAAGTTTATTCAAGTAGTTGAAATTCTTGACCTAATGTTTGTCGACATCTATGACACCTGGAACGAAAACTACAAAGGCAAATATCAAAATAGCGCAGATAATCAAGCGCTTTTTATTTCCGCATTAACATCTTATTTCAAAGTACTGGCTATTGAGAATCTGTTGGACAGAAACTTCGACAATAAAGCTTATGTAGACATCGAAAAACAACGCGAAGCAAATGTATCCAAATATGGTTCAGAGGTTGTAAACGCATGGTCGGAAGAAGAGGCTAAGGCGCATACTTACATGTCAGATGTCTTCTTAGCAGCGCAAGTAAAAGTTTTGCAAGCCATGGAAGATTTAATGCTTGAAATTACGATTTAAGGAGGGTGACCCATGGAACAATATGGAAATATTCAATTTCATGGTCGACGCGGAAAAGCGTGGATCAACGATGAAAGATATACCAATGTAACCAACATGACGGCAACAATCAATAATAACTTTGAAGAAATCCCGGACCCCGAGGGCTTTGGCGTGGTTCAAGTACCTAATGGATTCACAGGAGAAATATCGCTGACAATCAGAAGAGATGGAACAGAACAAGCGATCATTAGAGAAATTATCAGCGCTGCAAAGGAAAATCGTGTTCCTGATATCTCAGTAGTTGGGAAAATGGAGCGAAACGACGGGAAAGAAGCAAATCGTTACAGATATGATGGCGTTACATTCGATTCAGCAGAAATCCAAAAGTTTGAACAAGATAGCTCTACAACAGAGCTTGAACTCAGTGGTAAATTCAGAGATTTTGAAGAAATATAATTAAGAGCCCCGAAGAGGGGCTTTTTTAGGAGGCTTATATGAAAAAAGAAATGAAGAAAGCAACATTAGCAGATATTATCGCAAAAAAGAAGCAAGGCGATATGGATAAATTAAACGTAAAATACTTTGAAAGCGAAAAGCTTGGGATGAAAATTGAAGTTCGAAAAATTCCATTGCAAAGATTTCTAAAATTATCAGACATTGAAGATGATGAGAGCGTTGAAGGTATGAATACATTAATTTATGAAATGTGTCCTATGTTCAAAGAAAATGCCAAAGAAGCCATGGAACTGTATGGAGTTGGAGAAGCTTCTCAACTTCCAAGCGCAGTACTTGAAGATGATCTCAATGAAATGACAAAGATCATCGAAGTGGCCAACAGTCTGTATGGTCTTGATAAGATTGATGAAACGGTAAAAAACTCCTAAAGCAAGGTGATGGAGAGCTAGAACTTATTCGCTATTACTTTGCAAGAGGGCACACTTTTGAATATTTATGTAATTTGAATTATTTAGAAAAATCCGTCGCAATAGCTTTTATGAACCAAGATATGGAAGACAGAGTGGAATACGATGGCCAAAAAATAAAAGCGATGTTTAGGAAGTGATGATATGGCGAGAACGATAGGTACCGTCCTAAAAATGAAGGACCAATTCACAGGTCCGGCAAAGAAGGCGTCAAATAGTACTAAAAGCTTGCAAAGAACAATAAAAAAAGCAAGAAACGACATGAAAAAGATGGGGCAATCTGCAAAGGATAACTTCAAATTAGTAGTTAAAAGTGCCACGGATGTCAGCAAGAAGGTTGCAAAGCTAGGATTTGGAGCCGCAAAAATTGGAATAGGCGTGGGAATAGGAGCAGGAGCCTTGGCAGGAAAAGCTGGACTCGGAGAAGCTCTTGATATGGAAGGTTACAAAACGCAGCTTGAAACAGCAGTTAAGGACACCCAAAAAGCTGGAAAGCTTATGGCTAATGCCATTAAGTTCGCAAACAAGACGCCGTTTGAGACAGGACAAGTTGTTGAAGCGACATCTGTCATGGAAATGTATGGATTAAGTAGTGAGCGATGGCTTGCTGATATTGCGGATATGGCAGGAGCAACCAATAAAGACATATTACAAGCTACAGAAGCTATGGCCGATGCTACCATGGGGGAATGGGAACGGCTAAAAGAATTTGGCATACGCAAAGAGCAAATTGTAGCCAAAGCTGCAGAGAAGTACGGGAAAGATGTTGTATTTAATAAAAAAGGTCAGATGCTTGACGAAGTAAAAGCTATGGAAGTTGTTCAAGAGCTCATGCAAGAGAAGTATAAAGGCGGCGCGGAAAAATTAGCCAAAACAGGCAAAGGGCTTTGGTCAACAATCACAGGCGTCACAAAATCTTCTTTGGCTAAAATTGTTGGGATGCAGGAAGACGGAACAATTCGCCAGGGATCATTGTATGAAAAAGTAAAATCTAAAATCAGCGCAGTAGCTGAAACACTTCAAAAGTGGCAACAAGATGGGACTATAGATAAAATTCAAGTTAAAGTAGAATCGGCGATGGAAAAAGCTAGTAATGCAATTGCATTCGCTAGAAATCTAATTACCAATATGATTCAAACGACTAGAGCAAAATTCCAAGAATGGCAAGCAGACGGAACCATCGATAAGATTCGAGAAGGAATAAAAAAAGCAGTCGAAGTATCAAAAGCGGTGTTTGAAGAATTAAAGATTGTCGTTAAGGAAGTAAAAGACGGATTAAAAGCTACAATCGACTTTGTTTCAAACAATTGGGGAACAATAGCGCCATTAATAATGACTGCAGTTGGAGCTATGGTTGCGTATAAAGCAGCAATGGTTGGAGCTAAAGTTTATAAAGGGATTACTGTTGCAATGACAGCATACAAAGCGATAACCCAAACCCAAACAATCGCGCAATGGGCTTTAAATACAGCGATGAATGCCAATCCAATAGGTTTGGTCATAGCTGCAATTGCTGCAATAATTGCTATAGGCATATTGCTTGTAAAAAATTGGGACACGATTAAAGAAACTTTAGGAGGACTGTGGAATAAATTTACAGAGTTCTTCACCAACATAACAACCAAAGCGGATGAAGCCTATAATGCTCTATGGGAAAAGTTTGCAGGAAAGTTCCCGCTAATAGCCGAGTTTATAGGCAATCAAATAGAGGCGGTCAAGCTAGTGCTACAAGGAATACTTGATTTTGTAGTTGGGGTATTCACGGGAGATTGGGAAAAAGCTTGGGGAGGAATCAAAGACGTATTTGCAGGAATATTTAAAGGCCTAGCAAACTATGTGTTAACTCCGATTAAATTAATAAGAAAAGGTGTAAATTTTGTCATCGAAAAAGTAAATGGGATGTCATTTAAGGTGCCTGATTGGGTTCCAGAGATTGGCGGAGAAACATTAGGATTAAACATTCCATTACTGCCGGAACTCCCGGAATTTAAATACGGAGGGATTGCCAATAGTCCATCGATCTTTGGAGAAGCAGGAAGGGAAATGGCTATACCGCTAGATGGAAGTCAACGGTCCAAGTCTTTATTAGATATGGCTAATAAAATGATTGGTAAAGAATCAAAAACAGAAATTAACATATATGGAGACATATATGGATTTAATGATTTTAAAGAAAAAGTGGCACAAGCGTTCGTGGAAGCGCATAACGAAACGGTGCCGAACATGGGGTGATTAGATGCAGATTATATTTAGTGTAAATAATGGCCAAGATTCCATTAAAATACCAATACCACCCACGGAAATAGACATAAATAGTCCTCAAAACAACAGTACATTTAACGGAGTTAACGGTGATCTTAACCTTATTGGGAAAATGGGGTTAAGGTCATTTTCGTTAGATGGATTTTTCCCAAATCAAAAATATCCATGGTTATCGGAATCCGCAAGTTATAATGCGTGGGAATATGTAGAGTTCTTTGAACGTTACAGAAAGGCGCAAATACCTTTTAGGTGCTTCATAGTAGACGATGACAGACAAATTTTAAATATGCCATGCACTATTGATGATTTTAATTTCAAAGTAAAAAGGAACAGGGATATAGGATACACGATGATGATCCGAGAATATAGGTTTGGTGGTTAAATGGTCATTAAATTAAATGGAAAAGACATAACGAATTATACAGGAAACATATCTTGGCAAGATAGCGTGGACACTTTAGGCATTATGACAAGCGTAGACATAGCTAAGAACCCGAACGATAGATATATGCCAAAGCTTGGAGAAGTCGGTGATATCATATCGATTATTGACGGTCAAAATGTGATTACGGATTCAATCACAACAGAAGTGAGCCTAAATGAAAACTCGAGAGGAATTAAAGGTTATGATTTCGCATTTTATCTAAATCAATCAATGGTTATTAAACAGCTGTATAAAGCCAGAGCTGACGAAGCCATAAAAAGCCTTTGCAATGAATTTGGCGTCATGATTGGGTTTATACCGACAATCCGTGTATTTATTTCAAAAATCTATAAAGATAAAACGATTGCAGCCATTATCGCTGATATTATTAAAACAGCAAGAGAGCAAACAGGAATCGCATATCGTTTAGAAATGCGTCAAAACAAACTTTATATAGAACCCTATACAAATCTAATCGTTAAAGCGGTATATAAACCTGCAAGTAATTTGGCGCCGTTCGATGCGACAAAAGAACTTGAAGGTGTAACGAAAAAACAAACAATAGAAAACATGAAAAACGTTGTCACAGTTACAGACGAAAATGGAAAAATATTAGCCGAGACATCGGATCAAGCAAGTATATCAAAATATGGAAGGCTTCAAACTGTAATCAGCACCGATGGAGATGCAAAAACAGTCTTAAAAAACACATTAGCAGAACTTAATATAATTGAGGAGGATATTAGTATAACCATGCTTGGAGATTCTAGCATTAGATCAGGTAGAATACTAGAAATCTATAATCAGGATTATGAATTCAATGGATATTATTTTATAAAACAATGCACCCACACAGTTGAAAGTGGGACGCATAAGATGTCTTTAAATCTAGATAAGGTGGTGGTTTAATGTACACCGAAAAACTCGGAAAAATAATGAAGGACTATGAAAACCCTGAACCATTTATGCCAACAATCGGAAAAGTTATAAAAGAGTTACCACTCCAAATATCGATTTTTGAAGGCAAGGTCATCATATATCCAGACATGATGACTAAAACAAAAGGCTTATCACTTCAAGTCGGAGATAGCGTGTTAGTTATGCCGGACCAGCGTGGAAATAAGTGGTACATCATAAGTGAGGTGGAATAATGCTTTTTCCCAACATAGCACCAACAACAATTGAAACTGAAACATTGACAGAGCTTGGAGAGGTTCCAAAGCTTTTTTTTGATTCAAGAGGTCAAGCATCCGTCGTAACAGAAAATGGAAAAGTGGTCATGTGTGAAACAATAGAAGAAAAGGTAAAGATGTTCATTCAGTTACATTTAAGAACGCCTAAAGGCCTATATGAAGTCTATGGGGAATTTGGAAATACTTATCATAATTACCTTGGAAATAGCGCAATACCAATACAAGTCATTGCTGCGGAAATAGAAAGAGAATTGAGGGAGCAACTCAGTAATTTATCCGTATTTGAACGCTTATCGAGTTTTGAAACGGAACGGCTACACATGGGGTTAAAAGTTAGTTTCAGAGTAGTATTAAACGATGGAGAATTAAATATAAGTGAGGTGATTAAAACATGATTGAAATTAAAACCGCGGATCAGATAGAAGCGGATATGCTAAACGAAATGTCAAAGAAATATGAAAAATCCGATGGCTTTTTAACACGCAGCATCATTAAATCCGAATCGATAGAATTAAGTGAAATTCATCAACTAGCAAATAATATTGTCAAAATGTTTAACGTGGATAACCTGGAAGGGGAAGAACTCGAAGCGGTTGTTCGTGATAGAACGGGAATCACAAGGAAGACTGCAACAAAAGCAAAGGTAGAGTTAACCATTACAGGAAATGCCACAATAACAGTTGGAGACATGTTCTCAACATCAAATAACATTATTTTCACATCAACAGAAGCGAAAGTTATAATGGCGTCTGGAACAATCATAGCTGAATGTTCAGAATATGGCATATTAGGCATGGTTGGAGCGGAAAGCATCACACAAATGCCAGTAACCATTACAGGAGTTGAAACAATCACAAATTCAGAGCCTTCACATGATGGGTTTGAAGCGGAAAGCGACGAAGCACTAAGGGAAAGATATTACATATTCTTAAGAACACCTGCAACGAGTGGCAATATATATCATTATCAGTTGTGGGCGAGTCAAGTAACAGGCGTAGGCAGGTCAAGAGTTTTTCCTTTATGGAACGGTCCCAACACTGTTGAAGTTGTTGTGATTGATAGCAATATGCAACCAGCATCCAGTGATGTTGTAAACGCAGTACAAACATATATAGATCCATTAGAAAATCAAGGAGCAGGATATGGACAAGCGCCTATCGGCGCATATTGCACAGTGACCCCAGCGACAGCGGTAAACATAGACATTAATGTTGATGTTGACTTGATGGAAGGCATTGAGTTAATCGATGTACAACCTGAAATAGAAACGAAAATATCAGAGCATTTAAAAGAGATTGCATTTCAAAAAAATTATGTGTCCTATGCCATGATTGGAGCGAAAATATTAGAGGTTGAAGGCGTGTTAGATTATCAAAATTTAACCCTAAATAGCTTAGTAGCATCCAACATTCCAATCGGAAACCATGAAGTGGCTGTATTGAATAGCGTGGTGATAACATGAGCATGATTGAAAGGTTAAACATAATCTTTAAAAAAGATGAATTCATCAATGAAATATCAAGGGTGTCAGAATTAGAAAAAGAAGCGGTAAAAGCTCTTTTAGAAAGCATCCAAGAAAACTTATTCTTCGACACAATGACTTGGGGAATTGAGCTATGGCAAAAAGAATTACAACTTAATTTTACATCGACAATGACCGATGCAGAAAAAATATCATCTATAAAATCAAAAATGCGTTCTACAGGAAAAGCCAGTGAAGAATTAATCAAAAGGATTTGCGATTCGTGGAATAACGGTAGTGTAAATGTAGACTTTGTCGATGGGAAAATACAGTTAGAATTTATTGATATAGGGGGAATACCTTCGGATTTAAATAGCCTAGAAGAAAGAATTGAAGAAGTAAAGCCGGCTCACTTGGCCATAAACTACATATTCAAATGGTTGGCGTGGTCCATGTGGGATAGTTGGGATATAAACTGGGATGAATTTGACGGCCTTGATTTATCATGGGATGAATTAGAAATAACGGTCATTAAGCCAATATAGAAAGGGTGATATAATGCCAAGCACAAATAAAACACAACATTTGGAACTGAACGATTTTGTTGGTTCAGACATATTAAAAAGACAAGACTGGAATAATGATAATCAAAAAATAGACGCAGCATACCAAGATCACGAAGAACGATTGAAAGAAATAGAATCTCCAACCACTACTCCATTAACAACATCTGCATCAATATCGGCTATGCCTTTAGGCACAGTTAAAGGAAGCGTTAAGGACTTTAGCGCATATGGTTTGACGCTGGTTAATAGCGAAAAGAATGGTGATTTTAGTAATGGAGATATAGGATGGGTTAGTGCTGGCGATGTCACAAACATTACAGCTTCAAACAATGTATTAGAATACGACACTACAACAAGCAATTCTGTAATTCAAGGAGAAAAAACAATAAATTGCAACACTGGAGATAGAGTTTTCTTACGTTGCAAATTAAACTCATCTGCCAATGCTTCTTTCGATATTTATATCCGTGACGGAGTTACGACAGACATCAGTCCTGCTATAGAGATAAATGGTGATGGAGAATTGGCTTTTATTGCAACGGTGTCTTCTGGTGGTATAGGAAGAATTGCAATAAGGAAAAATAATTTTATTGCCAGTGCACCGCATGTATCTATAGATGGGAATGTAGGAGTTCATGCCATAAATATGAATTCGCTCGGGCTAGAATCTTTGACAAAAGCTCAAATGTTAGACTTAGTGCATAGTGGTCATATAGACGGTATTCAGTCTCTTATAAGACCTAAATTTGAAATCATCGGGAAGAACAAGTTTAATTTTTCGGCTGATTCTAATATAGATAAAAGTCAAGGGTCTGTAATATTAACAGATAAAATTATATGCGACAGTGACGAATTGTGGGATTCTTTTCAAGCTAAGGTTTCAGACTTGAAAATTACTCAAGGTAAACAGTATACGTTTAAAGCATTTCAGAAAGTTATAAGTGGAAACAATAGAAGAGTAGATTTAGTTTTTTTCGATTCAAATAGTGTGTTAGTTGGTAATACGAATGGTACGCTCCAACAAGATGGATATGGAACACTAACTTTTGCTTTGCCTGAGAATACCGACTACATTGATTTTCGTTTTGCAAGAAATGATGCGAGTGCACACGTTGTGGAATATACTGAAGTCCAATTAGAAGAAGGCACGTCTGCAACTGGCTATGAAGACTTTGATAACAACATCTTATCTGTCAACATTCCTTTTAGGGGATTTAACGGTGTCGCTGACAGAATTTATGAAAGAAATGGTCAGATATGGGAGAGCAAGAATATAGAGGAATATGTTTTACAGTCAACAGATGTTACATCTTTAATAACTTCTCTTGTAAATGTTGATTTAGTATCTTTTAATAATTTTTTGCCAAATATTGCTGGTTATGGAGAAAGTGATAATTTGGGAACAAAAATTATAACTGAGATAAGTATTCCTAGGAATAATTTAGATGCAGACCTAACAACATCTGTATGGAGACACTTTTTTTCATCTATAGGCAATTCATTTCGAATTATAGTGCCAAAGGGCAAGTACGCCTCAATAATCGAAGCACAAGCTGACCTTGCAGGAATAGTTATTCAGTACCACCGAGCAACCCCACAACCAATAAACCTTACCGAGCAAGGGTTAGTCAGTGGGGAATTAATCGCAAGATCTAAAGGAACTTTATACAACTACTCAGATACCTTCCACGCACAAAATGTAAGCATGCAAATTCCAACCAACCAAGGTGCGCAAATCGCAAGCTTGCTACAAAGTGCAGATTATCAGTCTAAGCAGATTGATGCTAAAGCTAATAAAGTGCAGGAGGATTGGATAGAGCCTACCTTGGTAAATGGATGGGTCGAGTTCTCAGCAACATCAAAAGCTAGGTATATATTAGATGATTTTAATTTTGTTCAAATGACTGGGTTAATAAAATCAGGCATTACAACTCCTGGTACTGTGATATTAATACTACCTGTTAGACCAAAAACTGATTTATATTTTGCTGTTGCAACAAATTCAACAGCTGGGGTGATTAACGTTAGCTCAAATGGAGCTGTTAAGATTGTATCTGGTTCAGATGTGTGGTTATCTTTAGAGGGAATCTCATTCAGAGTGGAGGCGTGATATGAAGCTACTAAAAATTGATACACAGGGTTATTTCATCGAGGACGTAATCGTAAAAGAAATACCAATGGTTGAGAAGATTGATGGTGAACTTGTGGAAGACCCTTTATATATCAAAGAAAACTGTCCAAATGGGTTTTATAGACCTAAGTGGGAATTCACAAATAATCAATGGGTTGAAGGTGCAAGTCAAGAAGAAATTGATGCAATAAAAAATAAACCGCAACCAAAAACTGAAATTGAACTATTAAAAGAAGAACTTGCAACGACACAAGAAGCTTTAAATTATCTACTAATGAACGGAGGTGCATAAATGGCTAAATATTTAGCATTACAAATACAAAAGGGAAGTTTAACTTATGATGATGTTGTTGCAAAATTTCCGCAGTTTAAACAAGAAATTGACAAAATTCTAGGTGGTGAATAAATGATCAAAGAAAATCAATCCGAGTTAAAAAGGGCTAACTTAATTAAATATCAAAAAATGCCAAAGAAAAATGACCTTTGGTATGTAGTATTAGATGATACATCTAAGCCTAGAAATTTTGATAAAATAACTATTATTGATGATTTCAAAAGGTATTTTAGGACATCAGATTCAGCAGATCACAATACAAATGTATGCGGTGTAGTCAGAGAACTTACCAAAGATGCAAAAATAATCACTTTTCCTTTTTTTAATAATGATGCGCAAGAAAAAATTATTGAGTGGATAATTGATAATCAAGCTAAAATAGCAGTCGTTAGCTTGAGCGCAACTTTAACTAGACCGAGTGCAGAAGCGTTTAAGCAATTAGAAGCGACAGACATTCCAATCCTTTGCGCATCGGGAAACAATTACAATGATAAGCCTAATAGCACAGCCGTATTGACTTGGACAATTGCGTGTGGATCATATGAAGATTATCATGATAGAGTGCCTGCATATTCAAACGGGGGAGTGGATATCGTAGCATTTAGTAATATTTATATTTATACGGGCAAAGATTCTTTTGGTAAAAACAGATATAAGCTATTTAATGGAACCTCATGTGCGACACCTTTTGCCGGTTCGGCTCTATGGCTATATATGAGCAGAATGAATGTGAAGCTTAACAGACAAGAAGTTTTCGACTTTATCAAAAATAATACATTAGATATATTAGAAAAAGGCCATGATGCAAAAAGCGGATACGGTCTTTTTATTTTGCCGGAAAAAACCAAGGTCAACCTATTCATCGGATCAGATAAATACTTGATTGATGGAGTCACTTACAGAATGGATACAGCACCGGTCTTAAAAAGCAAAAGAACTTTTGTGCCGATTCGATTTGTTGCCGAAGCGCTAGGCTTTAAAGTAACTTGGGGCGGAGATGTTGCCGGAGGAAATAAAAAAGAAGTCATCATCCAAAACGGCAATTTAAAAGTCAACATGCTCATTGGATCAAGCGATTACCTGGTGAATAACAACAAAAGCAAAATGGATGTAAAACCCTTTCTGCAAAATAACAGGACCTATGTGCCAATACGTTTCGTAGCTGAAGCTTTAGGTGCAAAAGTAACCTGGAGCGGAGATATCGGTGGTAACAGAAATGAAGTAATTATTGAAAAGGAAGGAGAATAGCACATGGAACACATTACACATTTAAAACTATACATTATGACAGCGTTAGGAGCAATCGGAGGAGGTTGTGCATACTTTTTAGGGGGGTGGGATACAGCTTTGCAGACATTAATCTTATTTATGGCCATTGATTACATCACAGGACTTATCATTGCAGGTGTGTTCAAGAAAAGTAATAAAACAGAAAATGGAGCGCTTGAATCAAAAGCCGGGTGGCTAGGATTATTTAGAAAAGGCATGACCCTTCTTATTGTTTTAATTGCATATCATTTAGACAATATGATTGGATCAGATTTTATTAGAACAGGGGTAATTATAGCCTATATCGTTAACGAAGCTATATCCATTACAGAAAATGCAGGTGTAATGGGGGTTCCAATACCGGACGTAATCAAAAAAGGAATAGAAGCCCTACAACAGAAGGAGTGATATTATGTCAATTCGAATAGTAATAAAAGAAGGTCAAGGAAGTTACAAAGGCATTGCACAGGACAAGTCCTTTCATCCTAAAGGTCGAATGGGAGCAAAGGTAGAAGCTTACCTAAATGACCAATTAGTATACGTGACAAAAAACGCATCTACGTTGCCAGATAGTATATCAGTCGAGTACTCAAGAAAATATAATGGCGGTTCACCGGTTCCGATCATATGCGAAGGAACGTACGATATATATTCCCACATGCATAAGGGAAAAGAGAATGCTATTGAGATTGGAAAAGGATTAGAATCTACACCAGTTATTCGAGGAAATAACCTTAGTGGATCCTCGTATATCAATATTCATTCAAGAAGTTTAAATGACAGTCCTAGCTTTGCATGGTCCACAGGGTGCATAACCATTCTAAAAGAAGACATTGAAGAAATGTTTCAAGCTCTTGGAATCAAAACATTTAATGGCCAGCACTTAGGAAAAGTAGTTATTGATCGGACGGAAATCGACAGTGAGTTAATGCAGCATTACAATTTCATACTAGGCGATATGACTAGATACTTTAATAAAGATTGGTACTGGAGAAACATTTTATTAAAAGCTGCAGACTCAAACGTAAGATGGGAAAAAGGAATAGACGCAGTAATCAACCTTGCAAAGCAACAATCAAATATAGGAGATTTGGAGATCATGGAATTTCTTCCAGAGCTTCTGATAAAAGTAAAAGACCTACCTTAACCGGTAGGCCTTTTTTATTGCTTGAATTAATTAACACTATGTGATATACTTATTTTAGTTGAACAGTAACACATGGTGTATTGAAATAATATCCAAGTTACTAATTAAAAGCTGTTATCCATTTGGGTAATGGCTTTTAATTTGTTCTAAACTATTCATATTATTAATAAGTTTACGGACATAATATCTAGGGTGGCTAGCTATTGTAGTATTCGCAAACGTTGCGGACTTTAACATTTCGTCCGTTTCTGTAACAACTACTTGTTCTATCTTTTCGACATCCTCATAGTCGAGACATACCAATTGCGACAACATCATTAGCACGTCTGGCGCAAAAGTTCCATTTTCTTTACAAATAATGCGCCCGGATTGGGATTTTCTAAAAACGTGGACGCTGTCCCCAAGAAGCCCTATATTAAATCGGTAACATGTTGAAAAATTATTTTCTACTATAGCTACTTCTATTGGGTTTTTATAATAATGCTGAAATAATTCAGCTATTTCTTCATTCTTATACATAGCACCCAAAATGCCTATATATAAGCTTTTTAGAGATGGGAATGATTTTCCATACTCTAGCGTTATTTTCTGATCGCCTTGTGGGACAATCAAAAACCTTTCACCATCGGGCAGGCACACTTTTTTTGCGCCCGCAGCCACTATCTCCCTACTGTCTCTTGCAATTGGTGGAATTTCGCTTTCTAGCAAAATCCCTGTCTTGTCATCATAGAGCTCTAGAAAATCTATCATGGCCGTTTTTATATCGGGCCACTCTTCGTAGCTTGGAACCTTCTTACCCTCAATCTTTGCTGCAAGCTCAGTTAATGTAAGCTCGCAAATGAGTTCTCCATTTTTAATAGCGGCTTTTGTTAACCAACATGTTTCTCCGATATTTCTCATTATTTCAAAGGCTTCTTCTGTTTGAATAAGCCTTTCTACCAATTTTGGTATGCTTATGCCAACCACCTTCTTTTCCATTTTCCCATGCATACTATAATCACCTGTCTTTGCAAATGTTGTCATTTTATACCTCTTTCTCCCCGTATAGCCGATAGGACAGCTAAATATTTTATCTAAATAAACTATCTTTTAATATCAACCAATTGCGTCCTGTTTTTCGGGCGACGTATCGACCGTTTTCGCAATTTAATCTGACGGCTCGATCGGTTATCTCAAGAATATCTGCTGCTTCTTGAGATGTAATAACCTCATCTAGCTTATCAACTTTTTCTTCGATAAATCTAATAACAGCCTCCTGAATCTCGGATTTATCATATGCCTCTAATTCTTCTTCACTCAAAGAACCTTCTAAATAATGCGAGACATAATCGCTCCTACGCACCATTGAAAGGTAAAAATCCAAAACGCTGTCATAATCGGATGCAGAATCCATATGGCAACCAGGGTCCATGTCTATTTTTGCAAATTCCTCAACTAATTCCTCAAATGTTCTCATAACACATCTCCTTCTCCCCGTTAAGCCGATAGGACAGCAATGAATTTATGATTCCCATACATCAGTTATTTTACCATTCTCTATTTGGATGCATATTATAGGAGCATCTTCGTGATCTATATATGCTTGATAGTCTATACCTTGATTGCTTTCATCTTTGCTAACGATCACATCGGTTTCGCCATCAAATTCGTAATCTTCAAAGGCGCATATAACATCATTTTCAAACTCATCGGTAACGTTCATTCCTACTAAATTATTAATGATTTTTTGAATTGTCATAATCAAACTCCTTCTCCCCGTAGTCGATAGGTCAACTTGTTTTATTTGTTGTTCTTTACTATATATATATTATACTACCGATAACGGAAGTTGTCAACAAAAATATTCCGATAACGGAAAAAATTATACTTTACGTAGGCAAAGTACAAAAAAATAGCTAAAATATGGCTTTTGTGATAACATAAATTTAGCAAGCAGTAAATTATGAGGATTTGGAGGATAAAATAAAAGTGAACTTAAGCGAAAAGGTAAAATGGATTAGAACTGGTTTTTTAGGTTCAGCAGCAGTTTCGTTGATTTTTATTATAGTAACAATAGTAAGATATATACTGTAAAATTAGGCACCTCACTAATATTTGTGAGGTGCTTTTTACAGACCAATAGAGAATACGGGACATGACGGATCCCTTAGTACAGGTCATGGCAATTCAACCATGGAGATGTTGATTCGCCTTGAGACAATGGTTTTATCTGCAATAGATTTACCACTTATCGCGATACGCCAGCAGATTGCATCTGCAATAGATTTAATGGTACATATACAAAAAATTGAAGGAAAAGGACGACGAATTATGGAGATATCTGAAGTCCTACCGGTTGAGTCGGAACGAATTCAACTAAATCCAATCTTTATTTATGACAGTCAAAAAGATACACTTGTTCGAACGAACAATGTCATCATTAATCACCTCAAGATAGAGCACAACTAAAAACAAGAGTAAATACAAAAGAGGAGGCATTGTGTAATGAAGTGGCAGCACTTGAATGAATATGCTATACGCTATCGGTGGATTTTTCAGTTACCTATTTTAATGATAGTGGCATTTGTTTTAGGACAAATATTTTTTGACGCATTTATTTTTTCAATAGTACTTAGTGGGAGCTGTTTATTTTTCATAAAGTATTTAAAAAGAAATAGCCAATCAGCAGTTAAGAAGAAAGTTGAAGAAGAGTTCAAAGCATTTATATATTCTATTGCTTCATCTATGAGTATTGGAAAGAGTTTTGAAAATTCAGTCAAAGAAAGTTATAGTGAGCTTAAAAAAGAATTAGAGGTTTTTTTGCTCGAAGCAGAAATTTTAAAAATTGTCATGGCTTTTGAGACGAATATGAATATTAATACTGCATTTGAGCAATTAGCAAAAATATATGATATTGAATCGATTCATCAATTTTCAAAAGTCATTCAAATAACGGTTCGTCAAGGAGGTTCCGTTCAAGCGGTAGTAGAAAAAACTGTGCGAATGATTGATGAAAAAAATAATGTGGAAAAGGAACTGGAAGTTATTATTACCCAAAAAAAATTTGAACTTTATATGTTGCTTTCATTTGTTCCCCTTATGGTCTTATACCTACGAAGCGTATCGGACAATTTTGCACCATTAATGTATGGAACACTTCAGGGGAGATGCATCATGTTCGTTGGCGTTTTATTGTATGTTATGAGTGCACTTATTGGAAGACGTATTGTCAATATTACAATTTAGGAGGGAACATGAAACGAATTGAAAAAACAATATGGATGAAAATTTTTCCGACATACACCAAGCAGATCTTCATTGCAATAGGAGTGCTGACCATTCTTCTTGGAATACAAATGTTAAAAGGAGATCAAATCGAACCCGTTGATATGATTGAGCGCCCTGATTTTTATGAAGCGGGGACAAAATATAAATTGTATTATCAAACGGATGATGAGACGATTGAGTCAATTGACGTAAATGTACGTTCCAAAAAAGCCTCGCTTGAAGAAATGGAAAAATATCTGACAGAAAATCAGATAAGCTTTGAAGAGGAATTTCGTCAAAGATATAATCAAAAAGAGGCAGAAGACGTACAGGAGTTGGAAACTATTGATGGGGCTATCGAGCTAACAAATACTTATAAAAAATGTGAGCTCAAGTTCTTTACAGAAGAAATTAAGGAAATAGATGATCAAGGATGGGTTGCTCCTGAATATTTGGATAAAACGGTAGTATTACCCTATAGTATTAAATATCAGAAGGCTGAAAAAAAAGGAACAGTTCAAATTTATATTCGTAGTTCACATGTAAGTGAAGACTATATGAAAAAGTATGAAAAATATCAATTGGCTATGATGATCCAATTGTTAGAATTAGATAACTCAGAGGAACGCATCATTTTACCTGAAGAGGAGATAAAATTTTATAAAACTTATTTTCCGGTTGAAAAAGGAAAATATATTGCTTATATTTTTTTATTCATATTAAGTTTTTCTATGCTTTCACATTACGAAGTGCGCCATCAAAGCGAAGTTTTTGAAAAAGAAAAGCGTATACAGCTTATGTATTTTTTGAATAATTTTATTTTAATGTTTCACTCTGGACTGACGATTCAAAAAAGTTTTTATCTATCAGTAGATAATCGAGTGCAAACATTAGAACAAGGAAATAAGATGAAGGAATATTTTGAGAAGTGGCAAATAATGATTCAACAGGAACGAGAATTTCATGAAATTATCTCGGATTTTCAAAAATGTTTTTCCATTATAGAAGGGAGGAGATTTTGCCGTCTGATTTTGCAAAATCTAAGACAAGGTGATCATCACTTAACTATTCAGTTAGCAACACTTTCAGAGACTATGTGGGATCAACGAATTCGGCACGCACGAAAAGAGAGTGAAAAAGCCAGCTCAAAGTTAGTTTTTCCGATGCTTATTATCTTTATTGTCATTTTAATCATTACAATCGTTCCATCATTTATGGAAGTCAATATGATGTAGTCAATAATTTAAAAATAAAGGAGACGTATTATGAACAAATTATTAGTAACAACATATGTAAAAGGTAAATTATTTATGGACAGAATCATCCACGATGAAGAAGGGATGGGGATGGTTGAACTTGCACTGATCATTATCATTTTAATCGGTTTGGCAATTATATTTCAAAAGGAAATTGAACTTTTTATGACGAATATTTTTGAAGAGTTCAATATCGACGAATTGAAATAATGGGAGGGATTGACAGTAGTATGCTAGAAATTCAAAATGATCAGTTTCTAATTTTAGAGTGTGAAACAAAAAATATAGAAATGTATCAAATGAAAATTTTCTATTATCGAACGATTGCGGGGATTAAGTCCTTTCGGTTTAGTATGACAGAAAAGAAAAGTTATCTGTATTATCCAGATAAAAACAAATGCTCACTAAATGAGCTGGCACAACAGCAGTTGTCATGTCAAGAATTACTTCGAATTCTTGAGCAAATCAGGTTGATCCTTATTGAAAGTAAGAATAATCTCCTCTATGACAATAATTTTTCTTTGCGCCCAGAATGGATATATATTGATAAGCAAGGGGAGCAAATAAAAGTGGAGTTGGTGTATTTGCCTCTTAAATCAAAGGTTCAAACAGGATTAAAAGAAAATTATATCAGTTTTATTCGTTTTGTTGCAAAACTATTTAATGAAATGAATGCAATGGAATATTTCTACTATTTTAAACGTTTGGACGACGTCGAAGAGAAGGAGGATTACATAAAGGCATTTATTAAAGTTTTAGATCAACTGTCAAAAGAGCGTGTATTAAACTAGGGTTTTGACTATGTCCTTTTTGATTCAAATCAGTTATAATACATATAGAATGTCATAAGGATATGTTATTGAGGGAGGTGCCATGGATCTAATACACGTACAAAACATAAAAAAAAATATAAGAAGGTACAAGCGGTTGCTGGAATTGATTTTAAGGTGCAACAAGGCGAAATTATTGGCTTGCTTGGCCCCAATGGCGCCGGAAAATCAACTACAATCAGTATGATTGCAACACTATTAAAACCCGATGAAGGAGAGATATTTTTTAAGGGAAAATCAATTTTAAAACATCCCCGGTACATTCAGAAGAAATTAGGCTATGTCCCACAAGAAATAGCACTTTATCCAATGCTTACAGGTCAAGAAAACCTTAGTTTTTGGGGAAGAGCCTATGGACTAAAAGGGCAAGATTTGAAAAAAGCTATTATAGAAACCGCACAGATTATTGGTATAAGTGAACGGTTAAATGATCGAGTGAAGCATTATTCGGGGGGAATGAAGCGACGGTTAAATATTGGCGTAGCCTTGTTGCATAGTCCGGAACTCATTATTATGGATGAACCGACAGTGGGCATTGATCCACAAACGCGAAAGCATATTTTAGATACGGTACTTAGGCTAAATCAAGAAAAGAATATGACGGTGATTTATACAAGTCACTATATGGAAGAAGTGGAATATGTGTGTAAGCATATTTGTATTATGGATCATGGAAAGATCATTGCTCAAGGAACAAAAGATTCTTTGATTGAAAAATACGCTTCTTCTCATCATGAACATCCAAGTTTAGAGCAAGTTTTTTTAGAGTTAACAGGTGGAGCGCTTCGTGATTAATGTCAATGAGATTTACATAAGTGACGAAAGTCATTGCATAGAGTTACTTAAGATACTAGAAATGTTCTTCGAATCATTGTAAAATAATAGATGAGAGAGAAGTTCAAAGTACGATGTGTTATGTAAAGGAAAGAGAAATATTTTAGGGGTTAAGAAGCGATTCGGATGAATCGCTTCTTGCATTGTATGGAATAATTCGATATGATAAATGCATAATCTAAAAACAATGGAGATGGTTATGAATACAGTAGATCATTTAAGACAAATCATTGGATTGTTATTGTTTTCTGCATTTATTTCAAGTGTATTGTGTGTCTATATATACATTAAAAGTAAAAATGCAAAAAATAGCTTTTTTCTTATTATTGGGCAGATTCTAGGTATTACTTGGAATGTTTTATATATTTTTGAACTAACAGCGCCAACGCTTGAAATACGTTGGATTATTATCGTGTTAGAATATATTCCAATCTGTTTTTTAGGTGTTGTCTTATTTCACTTTGCTTATTGTTATACTCAAAATAAACAGATGCAAAGGACACTTTTTATCATTACGTTCATTCCACCCGTCATTGGGTATCTCAGCGTTCTTACAAATACATATCATTACCAATTTTATAAAGAGATTGATTATCATATGATCAAATTTGGTGTTTTCACATATTATATTATTGGTTTTACGGCAATTTATTTGTTGCTAGGGGTTGCCCTGTTTTTATTTAGAAAAGGAGACAAAAACCCGGTATATAGAACACAAGGAATCTATTACTCCATTGCAATATTACTGCCCCTAGGAGTGCATTTACTCCAGATAGCTGGGATTATGACGTTTGAGATTATGGTTACCCTGTTTTTTTTGCCTATTTCCATGTTCATTTTAACAGTCTTAATATTACGATATCAATTCTTAGACATTATTCCAAGTGCAATCTATCGTGTGATTGATAATACGATGGATGGGATGCTCGTTGTTAATAATAATGGGAACATAATCGATTATAATACTAGTTTTTTTGAAAAGAAATTTGACATGTATGATATGAAAGTGATTTCAACAATTTATGATTTTTCAAAGCGCTTAGCAACATTTTCCGTAGAATATCAATCTATTTTTGATTTAAATATAAGTATTAAAGCAAATCAATATAAGATAAAAAAAGGAATGTTAAAAACAGATGAAAACATAAGCATCTATTTTACGGCAAAGCCATTGTTAGATTACCGAAAGCAAAAAGTTGCCACATTGATTACTTTTTTTGACATGACAGAAATTTATATGCTGCATAATGAATTAGAAATAAAAAACAATGAGCTTGATGCGGCAAACCGTAAGTTGACAAAGTATCTAGAGACCGTTGAAAAATTAACGGTTGAAGAGGAAATCAACCGAATAATGACAGAGATTCATGATACGCTGGGGCACTCAATGACCGAATTATTGGCTCTGATTGAAGTGGCAGACATACTGGTTGATGTCAATGATGCGGAGGCATTAAAAACAATTCAAGAAGCGATTCGAAGAGCAAGAAATAGTATGGACGAGATACGTTTAGCTGTTATACGTTATAAAAAAATGGGAGGATTTGTATGATAAAAGTTATGGTCGTTGATGATCAAATTCTTTTGAAACAGACATTGCTGTTTATGTTAAAACAAGACAAAGAAATTATTGCCATTGATGGTGGAGAAGATGGCTATATGGCTATAGAAAATTGTAAAATAGAACAGCCGAATATTATTTTAATGGATTTACGTATGCCAAGAATGGGTGGATTAGAAGCGATGGAGGTACTTAAGGAGCTTTACCCTTCTGTAAAAATTATGGTATTGACCACATTTGAAGATGACAAGAGTCTATTTACATCATTAAAAAATGGTGCGGATGGATATATTGTTAAAGATATTCGACCGGAAGAATTGATTTTAGCGGTTAAAAGCGTTGCACACAATTTGTATGTAATGCACGGAAATGTTCTTGAGGTTTTTAAAGACGAGTTAAAGAAAATGCGGCAAAAATCGGAGAATAATAATGACATGATTGATCAATATGATTTAACACGGATAGAGATACGCATTATCCAAGAATTGGTTAATGGAAAGAGTAATCGTGAGATTGCACAGATGCTAAACTTTACTGAAGGAACGGTGAAAAATAAGGTTTCTAAGTTGCTTACAAAGCTTGATTTAAAAGATAGGACACAAATGGCTGTTTTTGCAGTAAAAAATAATTTGATATAGAAGGTGTATAATGGGTGTTTTGGATTACCAAGATTTTAGTCAAATTACAATTTATACATTAACGTTAATGGGGACCATTATCGCGAATGCTTTTTTGTATCTGCGTAGCCGTAAAATTCAACTGGTGGCTGCTTTTTTTCGCATGCAGCTTTTAATCTTTTTTTGGCTCATTGGAAATATTTTCAAGGTACTTGCCGATGATGCGGGACAATTAAAGATTTGGATTAATATTGAATATTTGGGTATTTGCTTTTTTGGATTTGCATTGTTATATTTTGCTTACCTGTATTATCAAAACAGACCTCTTCATCCAGCAATTCAAATGGTATGTATAATTTTATCCATCATTAACTATTCATTTTTATTGACTAATGACTCCCACTATCTGTTCTTTAGACAAATAGGGACATACACTAGTATCAAAGGGCCCTATTTTTATATACATACAATTTTTTCGTATGTCTTAATTGCAGTAAGCATTTATTGTATGGTCATGAGTCCAGCCAATAAAGGGCTAAAGAGAAAAGATTATTTTTTAATTACAGTGAGTCTCATTATACCGGTTATTCTTAATGTACTGTATGTTTTTAACATACTTGCAATTGTGATGGATGTCACCCCTATTTTGATGAATGTTGTTTTTTTAAATTTTGCATTTATCGCATTTAGAGAAAACCAATATGATATTCAGATGATGACAAAATACCGAATATTTGATAATTTGGATGAAGCAATTATTATTCTCAATGAAAGCAATCGCGTGGTTGAATATAATAAGAAGACGGAAGAAATGTTTGAAGGATACACAAGCTTACATAAATATATAGCTTTTCAAGAGATGCTTCCAGAATTTCATCAGACAATACAACACTTTATTGCATCAGAAGCTGTGACAGATCAGATTGAGGTACATATTTCTATATTAAAACAAGATAGATACTTTATACTAAGTATGGAAAAAATCCTGTTAAGACAACAAGAAAATAATGGTATGATTATTAAGTTTATCGAGATTACTGAACAACATCAGTTGCTCATAGAGCTTGAAAATAAAAACAGAACACTAAAGAATATTAATCGTACGTTAAGTGAGAATATTTCGGTGAGTAAGCGACTGATTCTTGAACAGGAACGTAATTATGTGTCAAAAGAACTTCATGATATTTTGGGACATTCAATTACACTTGTGATTTCATTACTTGAGACGGTGAATCAAACCTATGGGAAAAATACAGAAGAAACCAAAGAGAAGCTAGCTTTAGCAGTAGAAATTACACGTGGAAGCTTGGTCAATTTACGAAAAGCATTAACGCGTAAACGTGCCTCCAACATAAGCAATCAACAGTTGATTGAAGAGTTAGAAACATTAATCCAAGAGTTTCGCGTATCCAATGTAGAGGTGGAATTCATAACCAGTAACTATAAAATTGATTTGAACCCACAATACTACGATACCATTTATCGGATTTGTCAGGAAAGTATGACGAATGCATTGCGACATGGGAAGGCGACTCAAATTATGATTGCCGTGCGCTTTTCTAAAGAAATGACAGATATTATTATTGTTGACAATGGAAAAGGGTGCAAACAAATTAAAAAAGGATACGGAATTAAAGGGATGGAACAAAGAGTACAGGAGATGGACGGAGTATTTACATGTAGCTCACCGGATGGGGAAGGATTTCATGTTCATGTCATCTTACCTGTTCGAACACTGTGACAATAATATAGAGGGCAAAAAAAAGTAAAAAACATATAAAAAAGGTTGACATAACTTTGGAAATGCGCTATATTATATGTGTAATCAGCACTCGACAACGAAGAGTGCTAACAATAAAATTATAAGGAGGAATTCATATGTTTAGATTAGTACCTTATGGAAGAAATCAAGCAGCAAAAAACAGTGACAACTTTTTCAATCTCATGGACGACTTTTTTAGTGACGACTTTTTTGGCAATGGATTCGTCCCAACAAAATTTGGGAAATTCGATTCCTTTAAAATTGATGTAAAAGACCTTGAGACAGAGTATCTAATTGAAGCAGACTTGCCAGGAGTTAAAAAAGAAGATGTAACCGTTGACTATAGAGATAACAAGCTTGTCATTCGCGTAAGTAGCAATGAAGAAGTGAACGAAGAAAAAGAGCATTATATCCATAGAGAACGACGCCAAAGTCAGATGGAACGTTCATTTTACATGAAAGATGTAAAAGCCGATGAAATCACGGCAAAACTTGAAGAAGGTGTATTGGCCATTCATGCACCAAAACTTGCTGAAGTGGATGATACACATAAGATAGAAATACAATAAACCCATAGGATATTAAAAACTGCTTCGAAAGAAGCAGTTTTTTCTTGTGAATACATAGGAAGTGTACTATAATTTAAAGTGTATGGATATATCAAGTGGATGTAAAGAAATCGGTACAACAATAGGGGGAATAAGATGACAACACATATTGAAGATTTTTTAATGAAGATACAATCGGTCATTGGTTCAAAGGTTGTAATGAATCAAAATGGTCAAATTGAAGAGATTCATATTGTTTCAGATTTACGCCGAAGCCCTAAGCAAATATTAAGGGATGTTGAAGCGGTTCTTTTATCACAGTTTAATCAAGCGATTGATTATAAGAAAGTATCCATTGCACAGATAAAAGGCGGAGTCATTCGCAATGAGCAAGATCCGCGTATTAAATTAAAGTCCATCGAATATAGCAACATGGGAAATACCATTGATGTTACGGTAACTTTAGAAAAAGGCAATGAAGAATACACAAAAACAAAGTCCGGTATAAAAACAACGGCAAATGTCATGCGTCTATCGGGAAAAGCGGTGCTTGATGCAATTGAACAATACCTAGGAATATATGATGTGTTTGTATTTGAAGATTGTAAAGAGATTAAACTATCAGATACTTTAGTGATAGCAGTAAGCATTACTTCCATTTATCATCACCGGGAAGAGATGTTTGTTGGAACGGCTAAAGTAGGAACAGATGTTAACGAGGCTGTGACTCGAGCGACACTAGATGCGATTAATCGACATATTTTGCAACTTGAAAATGCGTAAAAATGGAGAGATAAAATGAAAACATATATAAAACCCTTATTTATTGGTCTGATTGGTCTGGTTATTTTAGGGCTATTAAGTTTTTTCGTGATCAATATATATAAAGACTTTAAAGCGGCACAACAAATACAAAAAGAAGTACAGGTAGACTTTACGACAGTATATGAAGGTGCAAATTCAGAAGCATTAGCGACGATATATGATGGCAAGCTTATTGACAATGGAATAAAACCTAAGTTCTTAGGAGGTATCTTATATCTTCCGGTTGGACTTGTTAGTGAATATATTAATGATCAATTTCACTACGACGCACAAGAAAAAATTTTGACGTACACAACCCAAGAAGATGTTATTCGTATGCGGACTGATGAATTGACCTATACAGTTAATGATGAACCTATACGTATTGAGATTGGTATGACAGAGTTTGAGGGAGAGGCGTATCTTCCCCTATCTCTTGTACAAAAATTTTCCCATCATGATTTCATACATAATGAGGAGTATCATGTGTTGCAAATCAAAGATTGGTATAGTGAAGAAACTACTGGGGAAGTTTATTATGAAGGTGAACAGAAGGTTTATATTCGGATTTTACCTTATGAAGAAGCGGCATACCTTCATGTAGCATATGTAGGGATGGATGTAGTGATTGTTGGGGAAGAAGACAATTATTACCAGGTTTTAACCAAAGAAGGCTTCTTAGGATATATACAAAAGGAAAATGTGCGATCGGTTGTTACTTCTCATTCAGTAAAAGAGAAAGTGTATTCGTACAAACAGTTTCCCGGCACACAATTTGATGAAAAAATAAATCTTGTATGGCATCAAGTCTTTAATACAACGGCGAATCAGTATGTCCAAGAACGGCTTGAAAATGTAACAGGGGCGAATGTTATTTCGCCAACATGGTTTGAACTTAAAGGGACAGAAGGCGAAGTAAAGTCGATTGCAGATTTGAATTATGTAAGATGGGCTCATGACAATGGATATCAGGTCTGGGCTCTTTTTGCCAATTTGGGCGAAGGTTATACAAGATCAATGACGCATGAAGTCTTAAGCAGTACAACAAAACGTATGGAAGTGATTCGACAACTCCTGGCGTTGGCTTCGGTCTATGAATTAGATGGAATAAATATTGATTTGGAAAATATAGGTGAAGAGACAGGACCATATTATGTACAGTTTGTGAAAGAGCTAAGCATCTATTCAAAACAACAAGGCTTAATTGTATCAGCAGATTTACCTGTGCCAAAGCCTTGGACAGAGCATATGGGGCGTGAAGAAATTGCAAAATATCTTGATTATTTTATTATCATGGGATATGATGAACATTGGTCAACATCACCTGTAAGCGGCTCGGTTGCTTCGATTGGTTTTGTTGAAGAAGGCATTGTTGATACACTAAAATCAGTTCCAAAAGAAAAAGTAATTCTTGGCGTTCCTTTCTATACAAGATTGTGGAAAGAAGAAACGGTTGACGGAGAAGTCAAGGTTTCGTCAAAGGCCTATGGTATGGATGGCGGACAAACCATTGTTGATGAAAATAATATTGAGCTGGAATGGGATGAGCAAGTGGGTCAATATTATGGAGAATATTATGAGGGTGATATTCGCTACAGAATATGGCTTGAGGATGACCGTGCAATGGATTTGCGTATGCAGCTTATTGATGAATATGAACTTGGCGGTGTTGCAGGATGGAAATTAGGTCTTGAAAGTGATAGCGTCTGGGAAGTTATTCGTCCATATCTAAAAAAAGAATAAACAGATGACTTAACAAATGAGCATTTTGTGATATAATAAGATGCGAAAGATAAGAAATGGTGTAAAATGATGAATAAAAAGACGAAGATTGTAGTCCTTACAGAAAATGACCCAAAGTATGCACAAGTTGTTCAAGAAGCTGGGAAAATTCTCCGTGAGGGCGGTCTTGTTGCGTTTCCAACTGAAACTGTATACGGAATTGGAGCTAACGCACTGGATGAACAGGCAGTAAAAAAAATATATGTGGCAAAGGGACGCCCGTCGGATAATCCGTTGATTATGCATGTTAGTGATGTTCATATACTTAAAGATTATGTACAGCATATTGATGACAAATCAAAACGATTGATTGCCAAATTTTGGCCGGGACCGTTAACACTTATCTTTCAGAAAAAAGATACAGTTCCGGACATTATAACTGGCGGATTAGATACAGTTGCCGTTCGAATGCCAAAGCATCCTATAGCCCATGATATTATTCACAGCGCAGGTATACCCATTGCGGCACCGAGTGCCAATATATCTGGAAAGCCAAGTCCAACAAGAGGAAGACATGTTGTTGAAGACTTAAATGGGCGTGTAGATATGATTATTGATGGTGGAAAAACAACACATGGACTAGAATCAACCGTACTGGATATGACCGGTGATATACCCTCAATCTTACGACCAGGGAGTATTACATATTCAATGATTAAAGCGGTTATTGGAGATGTCTCTTATGACAATCACTTGGAAGATGTGACGCAAGCCCCTAAGGCGCCGGGAATGAAATACAAACATTATGCACCCAAAGCGCCGATTAAAATTGTGATGGGAGCAGATGAGAAGGTCACCGAGTATATCAATGCACAGTCAGCACTTCACCGAGTAGAAGGATTAAAAGTAGGTGTGATATCTCCTGTGCATCGCGTTCACCTATTGGAAGGGGATGTGGTCTTAAGTATTGGAGCCATAGACAATCCAGAGGAGATTGGGAGCAATTTATTTAAGATATTGCGCCAGTTTGATGATATGAATGTAGATATAATTTATTCGGTAGATTTTCAAGGTGAAGAACTCAATGTTGCGATTATGAATCGCCTCATAAAAGCTGCTGGACACGAAATAATTAATGTGTAAGTGATAGGAGTATCATGAAGAAATATAAAGAAATAGTTTTTGTTTGTACAGGCAATACCTGTCGCAGTCCAATGGCTGAAGCGCTGTTTTGCAAGACATACCCTACAGCGGATTTATTATCTCGATCACGGGGATTAATGGTTTTTGAACCGATGCCCGCAACTGAATATGCAGTCCAAGTCATGCGTGAAAAAGGGGTTGATATTTCTATGCATCAATCCCACTATTTCAGTAAAACGTCATGCAATTCGACTGTATTAGCATTAACGATGACCCAAAGACATAAGACAGTATTGGTGCAGCACAATTATCCGTGTGATGTATACAGCATCAAAGAGTTTGTTGGAGAGGCTGGAGATATTGAGGATCCGTACGGTGGAGATATAGACGATTATCGACGATGTGCTGAGGAGTTAGAGCGCGTCATAAAAAAATTAGGAGGAAAATTATTGTGATAGGAATAGGAAGTGACCATGGAGGTTACGCATTAAAGCAAGAAATTATTGCGCTTCTAGAAGAAAAAGGATTTGCATATAAAGATTTTGGAGGATATGACGCCCAAGCCATTGATTATCCAGACGTTGCAAAACCCGTAGCCCAAGCCGTGCTTGATGGGACATGCGAGACAGGGATTTTAATTTGTGGAACGGGAATTGGAATTTCCATTACTGCGAATAAAATCAAAGGTATTCGCTGTGCATTATGTAGTGACCACTTCACAGCAATGGCAACACGTGAACACAATAATGCAAATATGTTAGCACTCGGAGGAAGAAATACAGGACCAGAAGTTGCAAAGGATATTGTTATGGCATTTCTTACAACGGAATTTTCCAATGATGAAAGACATATTCGTAGAATTAATAAAATTGAAGACTAAAGACAAAAATTAAAATCAAGGAGGCTATTATGGCAGAATTAAAAGTAATGGATCACCCGCTAATTCAACATAAAATGGGGGTATTACGACGCGTAGAAACTGGCTCAAAAGAATTTAGAGAATTGGTCAATGAGATATCAATGTTGATGTGTTATGAAGCGACAAGAAATTTACCGCTTATGGACGTTGAAATAGAGACGCCTGTATCCAAAACAACAGTAAAACAAATTGCAGGACGTACATTGGGGATTGTTCCAATACTCAGAGCAGGACTTGGCATGGTTGATGCAATGCTTAATTTAATGCCTACTGCAAAAGTGGGACATGTAGGTCTTTATCGTGATCCGGATACCTTAAATCCAGTAGAATATTATTGTAAGTTGCCATACGATGCTCCAGAACGAGATATATTTGTATTAGATCCAATGCTTGCAACAGGTGGGTCTGCATCAGCTGCGATTCAATTCATTAAAGATAAAGGCGTTGAAAGCATAACTTTATTGTGCTTAATTGCAGCACCAGAAGGTGTGGCACGTGTACAAAAGGACCATCCAGATGTAGATATTTTATTAGCAGCACTCGATGAAAAATTAAATGACCATGGATATATTGTTCCTGGGCTTGGAGATGCAGGCGACAGATTGTTTGGAACAAAATAGGAGAGAATAATGAAAACGCATACGCGCCCCAAATGGGATGATTACTTTATGGACATCGTAGATATTGTAAAAAACAGATCAACATGTTTACGACGTCATGTAGGCTCTGTTATTGTAAAAGACACACGAATTCTTGCGACAGGATATAATGGTGCGCCATCGGGATGCAAGCATTGTGTGGATACAGGTTGCTTACGTGAAGCAATGAAAATTCCTTCAGGGGAGCGCCATGAGTTATGTAGAGCATCCCACGCAGAGCAAAATGCGATTGTACAGGCAGCAAAACACGGAGTGTCGATAGAAGGTGGTACAATTTATGTAACCGCACAACCTTGCGTGATTTGCTCCAAATTAATTATTAATGCGGGAATTAAGCGTGTTGTATATAGCGGGGATTACCCTGATGAACTATCTAGACAACTATTGACAGAAGCCAATGTTGAGCTAGTTCAATATAACCGTTTAAATTAAGAGAGGAATCTTTATGAACATCATAAATAGCCTTGAAGAATATATATATTATATTTTGGCTTTTGTATTAGCATTTTTTATTGCAAGTATTGCTACACCTATAAGTCGCAAGATTGCTTTTAAAATCGGTGCCGTAGACCACCCAAAAGAGAGAGGTATGCATAATAAAGTGATGCCCTTAGCTGGAGGATTGGCCATTTATGCCGGATTTACTATAACACTATTGATTATGGTACCCACTATCGTTAACCAACGCGTGGAGCAACTGACAGGACTAATTATTGGGGCAACCTTGATTACAACGGTTGGGCTAGTTGATGATATTTATGGACTATCGCCTAAAATTCGTATCATATTTCAAGTCTTAAGTGCACTGATTGTCATACACACAGGGACATCGATTCAATCGATTTCTATGCCGTTTATACCAGGTGGACAAATAGACTTTGGATTTATGAGTAATTTTATAACAATATTTTGGATTGTTGGTATCACCAATGCGGTGAATTTTATTGATGGACTCGATGGTTTGGCGACAGGCATTGCATCGATTGCATCGCTGATGTTAATGGTTATTGCGATTTTGTTTGGAGACCCTATGGTAGCAGGGTTGTCCATTATGCTGACAGCGACATTAGCAGGAGCTTGTATGGGATTTTTGCCCCATAACTTTAACCCGGCAAAAATATTTATGGGAGATACAGGTTCAACATTTTTAGGATTTACACTTGCAGTTATCTCAATACAAACGATGTTAAAAACATATACGGCATTGACACTGATTGTTGCTGTTCTTGTATTAGGCTTGCCTATATTTGATACAACATTTGCAGTGCTACGTCGACTAATTAATAAAAAGCCGATTTCGCAAGGCGACAGAGGACATCTGCATCATCGACTGATTGACAAAGGACTTAGTCAAAAAAGAGCTGTGGTTACACTCTATGCTGTTAGTGGAGCTTTTGGAATTGCAGGGATTTTAGTGGTTATGAGTGACTTTAAACTTGCGCTTTTGATTGTCGGTTTTATCCTATCGATATGGTTACTTGACATGGGAAGAACGCATTTTAAAAAAGATAAATTTAGTGAATAATTACAAAAGACTCAAGTAATTGGGTCTTTTGTTATAGAATGAGAGAAGGGATTAGCGATGAAGATATTAAGTATATTTGGAACACGTCCTGAAGCAATCAAGATGGGACCTGTTGTAAAAGCAATTGAAGAAACAGAAGGATTAACCAGTTTAGTTTGTGTTACAGCGCAACATCGTGAAATGTTAGATCAAGTTCTTGAGGTTTTTGAGATCACACCGGATTATGATTTGAATATAATGCAGGCTGGTCAGACGTTAACAGAAATTACAACGCGAGCTATTCAAGGGCTTGAAGAAGTGCTTATAAAAGCACGTCCGGATATGGTGTTGGTTCATGGTGATACCACAACAACATTTGCAGGTGCATTGGCAGCGTTCTATCAAAAAATCCCTGTCGGACATGTCGAAGCAGGTCTTCGAACATTTGATAAATATCAACCATTTCCAGAGGAGATGAATCGATTATTGACAGGTCGACTTGCTGAAGTGCATTTTGCACCGACACAAACGGCAAGACAACATTTACTGGATGAAGGGATTGCAGATACATCCATTTTGGTTACAGGCAATACTGTTATCGATGCATTAAAGTCAACCGTTTCAGATGCTTATAGCTTCTCTTTAGAAACCCTAAATAGTATTGACTATGAAAAGTATAAAGTCATTACAATGACAGCGCATCGACGAGAAAATTTAGGCAAGCCATTAGAAGACATCTGTGAAGCCATCTTAGCGACCGTCCAAGCCAATGAAGACGTGGTGGTGGTCTATTCGGTACATTTAAATCCAAAGGTGCAAGAGGTTGCGCAACGTATCTTGGGTAATCATGAGCGTATACACCTTGTAGCGCCGCTTGAACTCAAAGATATGCATAATTTGCTTAACCGTTCTTATCTTGTTCTGACAGATTCAGGTGGACTTCAAGAAGAGGTTCCTTCAATGGGAAAACCTGTCCTTGTCCTTCGAAATGTAACTGAACGACCAGAGGGGGTTGAAGCGGGAACGCTTAAGCTTGTAGGGACAAATAAAGAGAAAATCATTCAAACGACTCAGCAGCTGTTGTCAGACAAGTCGGAATATGATAAAATGGCAACTGCGGTCAATCCTTATGGAGATGGGAACGCATCAGCGCGAATTGCTGAATATATCTTCAATAAGGCATAGACATTCGTTTTATTTATCGGTATAATGTGTCTAGGAAGATAAGAGGTCGATTATGAAAACAGATTTTAAAACATTAAAGTACTTATCTTTGATTTCACAAGTGGGATTAATCATGGCAATTCCCATTTTTGGAAGTGTCTTTTTAGGGCATTGGATTGATACGAAGGTAGGAACTAATGGCATCTTTTTGATTATTTTCATTCTTATGGGCATTTATATCGCCTTTCGAAATCTATTTGTCATTATACTTAAAAAATCAGACTTTGGAAAGAAGGATAAGCATCGATGAATGAACGTAAGTCAATGGTATATGAGTTGACGCGAAATGTGTTAATCATAATTGCAATAGCACTTTTTATCGGATTATTGATAGTTGAAAATCGTATAAGCTATGCATTGGGGCTAGGGCTTGGAGCGGTTGTATCCATTTTGAAGATTCACCTGATGGAACATAGCTTTCGAAAAGCCATGTACAAAGCACCACATGCAGCGACAAATTATGTTCGAGCGCATTATTTTTTGCGCTATTTTATAACTTTTTTAGTATTATTTATTGGTGTATATACATCATCCATTCACTTTATCGGCCTTGTTATAGGAGTGTTGGCACTAAAACCAGCGGCTTACATACAAGGATTATTCGAACCGGAAGTTCCCAAAGATGGAAGTGTAGAATTTCTTGAGTGGGAAGACGAAGATGAAGATGAAAAGTCCGACTTCTGGTGACACATGGAGAGTGTATTCATATATATTTTTTAGCAACATATAAATACAAGGTATGCATAAAAAGGAGTTGATTTTCAAATGGATATTGGAATTCATGTAGCCAAAGTGTTTAAAATTGGCGGCGTTGAGATTTGGATTACAGAAACAATGATCAATACATGGATTATTTGTGGCGTTTTAATTCTCATTGCGTTACTCATTAATCGATCCATTAAGAATCCTAAAAAAATACCTAGTGGTGTTCAAAATGTGGTGGAATTTATTGTCCATGCAGGCGATAATTTCATCGAATCAGTTATGGGAAAACATGCCAAACAATTTTCATCATTTTATATCGGTATGTTTTTGTTTATTCTCGTCGCAAATCTTTCAGGATTACTCCCGGGACCCGGAATGTATTTTTACGGAGATCCCAACGGACCGTGGATTGATTTTATGCGACCACCAACAGCTGATATTGCAACAACTTTTGCATTGGCCTTCATTACGTTTTTTATGACGCAAGGGCTAGGGATGATGTCAAAAGGACTAGGTAGATGGGCAAAGGATTTAACGGAGCCAATGTGGCCCTTAACACCTCTAAATGTCATTGGAGAGATTGCAAACCCAATATCTTTAAGCTTTCGTTTGTTTGGGAATATTCTTGGCGGAACGATTATCATGGGATTATATTATAACTTGCCATGGTTTTTAATGTTAGGGATACCTTCAGCATTGCATGGATATTTTGATGTGTTCGCAGGTGTATTACAAGCGTTCATCTTTGTAATGTTAAGTATGACATTTGTATCGAGTGCAATGGATTAAGCTAAAAGTGAGGTGAATGTAGTATGGAATTTTTTGAATTCCTTTTTGGTTGGATTGAAGACGCAGACCCTAAGGCCTTGATTTTAGGCTTTTCTGCTATAGGAGCAGGCTTTGCAATGATTGCAGGAATCGGTCCTGGAATCGGACAAGGATTTGCTGCAGGAAAGGCAGCTGAGGCTGTTGGAAATAATCCGAAGCATGGAGGAAAACCAGCGACACTAGTAATGTTATTAGGCGCAGCTGTTGCAGAAACATCAGGGATTTTTTCCCTTGTTGTCGCTATTTTGATGCTTTTTGCAAACCCACTTGTGGGACGATTAGGAGAAGCTGTTGGAGCTTCAAACGAAATTGGAACTGCATTAATTTTGGCATCATGTGGACTTGGAGCAGGCCTAGCAATGATTGCAGGTATTGGTCCGGGTATTGGTCAAGGCTATGCAGCTGGAAAAGGTGCAGAGTCTGTAGGTAAACGACCGAAATTACAAAGTACGATTATTCGAACAATGTTACTCGGTCAAGCAGTTGCCCAAACAACAGGTATTTATGCCCTGATTGTGGCACTATTGTTATTGTTTGTAAATATCTTTGCGTAAACGTAGAATTATTTTAGAATTTTAAGGAGGAAATACAATGATTGATGGAAGAGCGTTAATTTTAGCATGTTCGGCAATAGGAGCAGGTTTAGCAATGATCGCAGGTATCGGACCAGGTATTGGACAGGGTTTTGCAGCTGGAAAAGGTGCAGAAGCAGTAGGTAGACAACCGGGCGCACAAGCAGACGTTGTAAGAACAATGTTACTTGGAGCAGCAGTCGCAGAGACAACAGGTATCTATGGTTTGATTATTGCGATTATATTATTGTTTGCCAATCCACTTATTAGTACATACGAAAAATTATAAGTTGTCGGCACTTTGACATCTTAAAGTGAAAGGAGGCAAACAGTTTGAACAATATACTTCAGTCGCTGACGTCACTAAGTGACTTGACTTTTTTAATGGAAGCAACGACGGATTTAAGTGATAAAACGAGAGTGTTGGGATTTGACCTACAGACTCTTATGCAAATAGGTTTCCAAGCCATTGCAATTTTACTATTGTTTTATTTTCTTGGAAGACTCGTCTTTAATCCGGTTCGTGAGATTTTACAAAAACGTCAGGAAGACATTGAAGCATCGTTTGATAAAATTGAACGAGAAACCAAAGAAGTCAATGCGTTAAAAGAAGACTATGAAAATCGAATTAAAAATATAAAAGCTGAAGCAGATAAAATTTTATCTCATGCACATACAAAAGCAATTGCACGCGAGGATGAAATTGTCAAAGAAGCACATGAAGAAGCCGGTCGTATTATGCAAAGGGCGCATGTAGAGATTGAGCGGGAGCATGAGCAAATGAAAGATGATATTCGAAAAGAAATCATTGAAGTAGCAACGCTTATGGCAAGTAAATTTATCGAGGCAACATTGGATGAAGAGCAACAGCGTGTGTTAATCAATGAAGCATTAAGTGAAATGGGTGATGATACATGGAAGAACTAGTTGTAAAACGCTATGGACAAGCCCTATTTGAAATTGTCAAGGAATCAACAGATTTTGAAGCATATGAAGAAGAAATTCGACAAATGCATATGATTTTCCAAGAGGATTCAGAGTTCATTGATGTATTGTGTCATCCAAAGATATCAAGTGAAGAAAAGATGCATATTATTGAGACCACCTTTGGTGGAAAAGTGCATCAAGAATTTGTCGGATTTTTAATTTTAACCATTAATAAATCAAGACAAAAAAATATTCTTGATATTTTACATTATACCATCGATAAAATAGATGAATATAATGGATATGTGAAGGCATATGTGACGAGTGCAATCGAGTTGACAGAACAAAATAAACTTGACATCACGAAAAACCTCGAAGCGCAGACACAAAAGAAAATCAATTTGATAACACAGTTAGATCATACAATTATCGGTGGAATACAGATTCGTATCAAGGATCGAATTGTGGACAACAGCATTAAGACATCACTGCATCGTATGTCCCAAACCGTGTATGAAGCATAAAGGAACAAATATATTTAAGAAAGGCGGTAGATTCTCGGTATGAATTTAAAACCAGAAGAGATCAGTTCTGTTATTAAAGAACAGATTAAACGATATAAAACTGAGCTTGAAGTAGCCGATGTAGGTACTGTAATTCAAGTAGCCGATGGAATCGCCCGTATCCATGGATTAGAAAAAGCAATGGCAGGTGAGTTGCTCGAATTTCCAGGAGACGTATTTGGTATGGTACTTAACCTTGAAGAAGATAATGTGGGTGCCGTACTTATGGGTGATGACAAAAATATCAGCGAAGGCGATATAGTAAAAGCAACAGGTAGAGTAGTTGAAGTACCCGTTGGTGACGGACTAAAAGGTCGAGTTGTTAATGCACTTGGACAACCGATTGATGGAAAAGGTCCAATTAAATCGAACAAGTTTCGTCCTACAGAAAAAGTTGCACATGGAGTTATTTCTAGAAAATCAGTAACAACACCATTGCAGACAGGAATTAAGTCAATCGACTCGATGATTCCAATTGGTCGTGGACAACGTGAGTTGATTATCGGAGATAAGCAAACAGGAAAAACAGCGATTGCCATCGATACGATTATCAACCAAAAGAAAGAAAATGTTCTTTGTATATATGTAGCTATAGGACAAAAGGCTTCCACAGTAGCAGGGATTGTTAAAACCCTTGAAGCCAACGGCGCTATGGATTACACTACAATAGTAGCTGCAACAGCAGCAGAACTCGCACCACTTCAATATCTTGCACCTTATTCAGGATGTGCGATTGGTGAAGAATGGATGGAAGAAGGAAAAGACGTCTTAATCATCTATGACGATTTATCAAAACATGCTGTCGCTTATCGTGCGATGTCACTACTTCTTCGTAGACCACCAGGACGTGAAGCATACCCTGGAGACGTATTCTACTTACATTCACGTTTGTTAGAACGTGCAGCGCGTCTTAACGAAAGTCTGGGCGGAGGTTCTCTAACAGCACTTCCGATTGTTGAAACACAAGCCGGAGATATCTCAGCATATGTTCCAACCAATGTTATCTCAATTACTGATGGACAGATTTTCTTAGAGACTGAATTATTTAATGCTGGATTTAGACCTGCGATTAATGCAGGGTTGTCTGTATCCCGTGTAGGTGGTGCAGCACAAATTAAAGCCATGAAAAAAATCGCAGGACCAATTCGTGTTGAGCTTGCGCAATATCGTGAATTGGCAGCATTTGCTCAATTTGGATCTGACTTAGATAAAGACACACGTGACCGATTAGTACAAGGGGAACGTATTATGGAAGTGCTTAAGCAAACACAATATGCGCCTATGTCTGTTTCGGAACAAGTGTTAATCTTATATGCGGTTACTCGTAAATATCTGATGGAATTTGATGTTAGTCAAATTAAAGCATATGAACAACAATTTCTTGAGTATGTGGATAGTCACTATCCTGAAGTTAAGAAAGATGTTCTTGGAAAAGACGGATTAACAGATGAATTGGATAAAAAATTAACGTCAATTTGTGATGAATTTCAAGAGGAGTTCAAAAAATCACTAGAATAGGAATGATGATATGGCTTCAATAAGAGAAATCAAGCGCCGTAAAGTCAGTATTACAAGTACTCAGCAGATTACAAAGGCTATGAAACTTGTTGCGACCGCAAAGCTGCAAAAAGCAAAGGCGGCAGCAGAGTCGACACGCCCATATTTTCAGACAATTCATCAAACGATTTCCTCCATTTTGGCACAAAGTGAAGGGCTTACGCATTCGATACTTGAAGGCCGAGATGGGAAAAAAACCTTATATCTTGTAATGACATCGAATCGAGGTCTAGCAGGAGGATATAACAGTAATATTGGAAAAATTGTGATGAATCATCGCGAAGAAAATGATATTCAGGTCGATGAAGAAAAAATTTATGCGATAGGTAAGCGTGGAGCAGAATACCTTCGAAAGCGTGGAGCAAACATTACAGAAACTTTTCATGATGTTCTTGAAGAGCCAACATATGATAAAGCGATGGAATTGAGTAAGATGATTTTGGAACTTTATATGAATAAGGAAATAGACCAAGTCTATATTGCTTATACACATTTCCAGTCAACATTAACTCAAGAACCAAAGCTGATGAAAGTCATACCGGTTCAACCGGAAGAGTTTAATGATCAAGAAGAAAAGACGACATCTGTGATGAATTTTGAACCTTCACCAGAAGAGGTGTTAAAGCAGATTATGCCTAAGTATTTGAGTAGTGTTATTTATGGTGCTTTAAAAGAATCAGTAGCAAGTGAACATGGTGCGCGTATGACTGCCATGGATTCTGCAACGAATAACGCGAATGAAATGATTGATAAATTAGCATTACAATACAATCGAGCTCGACAAGCATCTATTACTCAAGAAATTACAGAGATTGTTGGTGGAGCCGAAGCACTTCAATAGGGAGTGCAAAAATTTTGAACAAGATAATTAAGGAGTGAGATTAAAATGGAAAAGAAAAACATAGGTAAAATCACTCAAATTATTGGTGCCGTTTTAGATATTAAGTTTGACGCTGAATCAATGCCGAATTTGTACAATTCCATTAAGATTCAACGTCAAAATGGAGAAGAATTAATTGTTGAAGTTGCACAGCACTTAGGAGATGACGTTGTACGTTGTATCTCCATGGGCGCGACAGAAGGTTTAGTCCGTGGAATGGAAGCAGTTGATACAGGAAATCCAATATCCGTACCGGTTGGAGAAAAGACGCTTGGACGTATGTTTAATGTGTCTGGTGATCCCATCGATGAAAAAGAGGCTCCAGAAGGTGCGCCGTTATGGTCAATTCATCGCCAAGCGCCAAAATTTGAGGAACAGTCAACAGAGACAGAGATCCTTGAAACAGGAATAAAGGTTGTTGATTTATTATGTCCTTACCAAAAAGGTGGAAAAATCGGATTGTTCGGTGGAGCTGGTGTTGGTAAGACGGTATTAATTCAAGAGTTAATTCGTAACATTGCAACAGAACATGGTGGTTTCTCAGTATTTACAGGCGTTGGAGAACGTACACGTGAAGGTAATGACTTATACCATGAGATGCGTGAATCCGGCGTTATTGATAAGACAACGATGGTATTTGGACAGATGAATGAGCCACCAGGTGCAAGAATGCGTGTAGGACTTACTGGACTTACAATGGCAGAATACTTTAGAGATGAAAGTGGAAAAGACGTTCTTCTTTTCATTGATAATATTTTCCGTTTTACCCAAGCAGGTTCTGAGGTATCAGCGCTTCTTGGACGTATCCCAAGTGCCGTAGGTTATCAACCAACCTTAGCAACAGAGATGGGTGCATTGCAAGAGCGAATCACATCAACAAAAAAAGGATCCATTACTTCGGTTCAAGCGGTATATGTTCCGGCCGATGACTTAACAGACCCGGCACCGGCAACAACATTTGCCCATTTGGATGCTACAACGGTTCTTTCAAGATCTATCGTTGAAAAAGGGATTTATCCTGCGGTAGACCCATTAGATTCTTCATCTAGAATTCTAGATCCGCATATCGTTGGAGAAGAACATTATTCTGTAGCCAGAGGCGTTCAACAGGTATTGCAAAAATATAAAGAATTGCAAGATATCATTGCTATCTTAGGTATGGACGAGCTTTCGGACGAAGACCGAATTACGGTTGCACGTGCAAGAAAGATTGAACGTTTCTTGTCACAACCATTCTTCGTTGCAGAGACGTTTACTGGACTTGATGGAAAGTATGTATCATTAAGTGAAACTATTCAAGGCTTTAGAGAAATCCTTGACGGAAAGCATGATGATATTCCAGAGAGTGCTTTTCTTATGGCAGGTAGCATCAGCGACGTCTTAGCACGAGTTTAGAAGGTGATAACATGGATAATGGAATGATCAAATTAAAAATCATTACACCAGATGGCGAATTCTATGATGGTGAAGTGAAGCGAGTTGTCATTCGAACGACAGAAGGCGAAATGGGAATCTTAGATGATCATGCGCCGACGACCGTAGCACTTTCAACGGGAACGTGCACCATTTTAACCGATGAACAAGAAATCAAAGGTCTAGTTCATGGTGGCTTTACTGAGATAAAAGAAAATGCGGTGACATTGTTGCCAGATGCAGCAGAGTGGCCCAATGAAATCGATATTGAACGTGCAAAGCAAGCAAAGAAACGTGCAGAAGAAAAATTGGCCCAAGATAAGGACCATGTAGAAGCAAAGCTTGCATTAGAACGAGCAATTACACGATTAGATGTTATGGAATGGTATGATGGACATAACTAAACCATAAAAAAGAGGCTTGAATGTATGGGAATTTCCTACATTCAAGCCTTTTTTCTATTTTGATTGCGATGGAAAAAGTATAACACTGCTCTTTAAGCTAAGCTTAAGGCAATATAGTAAACTCTTGCCAAGGGCGTTCTTTAGCTTCTTTGACATTATCTTCAAAACGCTCATAATAATATGCATAATAAGGAAGTTCTTTTTTCTCAGGATGATCATCGAAGTATTTTTCAATGACAGGATAAGCGTCTGGAGATAGGCTAAGTAGATAATCAAAATCAAAGTCATCACTTTCTCCATCACGTTCAATATTTTTTTCTGCAATATGTCCTTCAACATTATAATAGGCTGAACCAATATAAAATACTATACTATAAGCGATAATAAGTAGCATGACTTTAGGGTTATATGTAATCAGGTAGATGCTCACCAGTAGAATAAATCCCATTAAAAAAATTAAAAACATATAAACCAGTAAACGCAGTACAGTAAAGCCATATATATTTTCATAGAGTGACATGCGGTAAAACGCGGAGATACTCATAACAAATGTGCAGATGAGCGTGATTTCTTCTAGTGCACGCTGTAGCTTTCTTTTTTCGGCGTTTAAAAGTTCTAAACCAATAATGGCAAGAATGTTAAGAATAGCAACGGTTAATAATTCAAAAAAACCTTCACGTGCATACTCAGCATAGCTGATACCCTCAGGTAGAGAGCCTGCCTGAATAAAAAGGTAACGCAGTTGGATATAGACATAGAAAGCATAAACGCCATTAATGATTATCAGAAACGTAGTAATAACCAAGTGGGATTTTGTAGGAGGTGAAGGCTCTTTTCCTATGGATGTCGAGTCAGCCAAAGGAGTGTTTAAGTGATTTTTGATTTTCTCTGCAACAAAATGTCCATAGATAAAACTTGAAAGCGCTAGAACAAAAATATATCGGAAAATTAAACCTCCGGAAATCGATATGTCCTCCACAAATCGAGTAAACATATCTAAAACGATAAGATCCGATGAAATAAGTAAAGGAACAACAACTAATAAAAAAGGAAAGGCAATTAAAACGCCATAGACAATATACTTGATTTCTTCTCTTCCCTTAGTTATCTTTTTAATGGTATCTTGTACAAAGTGGTGAATATATCCAAATGGACGAAAAAGTACAATAAATAAGTGGGACACTATATGCACAGGCTGTGTCATGTTAAAAGGTACATATAAGCTTGCAAATAAAAAAGGCAATAAAAATATAGTTAACACCTTAAACACCATAAAATTACGCACGATATAGATTCCCGATAATAATACGATAATCGCTAATTTTATAAATGCTGAACGATCAAACTGACGCTTTCCTAATTTCATGGTGTATAAGACAAATCCTAAATTAATGAAGATAGCCAAGGTAAACCCAAGACCTGGTTCGTAGTAAAGTATAAAAAGATTGGTTAAGACACCAACAATAAATGCAAATAATAATATCATTGTTCATCCTCCTCATATGCGATAATATCTCCTGGTTGACATTCCAAGATTTCACATAATTTTTCAAGTGTAGAAAAGCGAATAGCTTTTGCTTTATTTGTTTTTAAGATAGAGAGATTGGCATTGGTGATGCCGATAGCATCAGCAAGATCTTTGAGAGCGATTTTTCGCTGTGCCATTACAACATCTAGATTAATGACTATTCGTCCCATGTGTGCCTCCTTTATATGGTTAAATCATTTTCTTCTTTAATTTGAATGGCTTGATTGAATAATAGTGTAAGTACAAGACAAAAGACAGAAGCCATAAAAAAAACAAATACAATAACAACAGTCATTACTGAATTGACGACAAAAACCTTGCTAAAAAAAACAAGGGAAATCACAAAAGTTAAAATAGCAAGACGTAAAAGTCTGGAAACATTTTTGTGAATGAATACATCTTCTAAAATACAGCTCTTAAAAATCTTGCGCAATTCATCCAGCACCAAAAAGGCTAAAATTCCTGAAATATAAAGCAATACTAAAAAATACATATATAGTGGATGCTCAGGACCTAACATTGCATATCCAGAACCGATTTCATAACGTAGAACCGTTTTTACAATGGGAGGGAGAAAAACAAGTGTAACTAAAGCGGTAAACTCTAATAATAGAATCAAAATGTGTGTAAGCTTTGCGACAAATGTCATGGGTATTTTTTCAACAAGACGTAACATAAGAACCTCCTTAATTTTGTATTCGATACTCTTGCTTTTTTTGTATAATAACACATAGTATATCATTAATCAATATATATTTATCGAAAAACAATAAAAAGTAATTGAAAAAGGATAAATAAAGAGGCGTATACAAATGAGTTGTGAAAAAATGAAAAACATGGTACTATTTCATTAAGTAGTATAGTAATATCAAAACTATTTTAGGAGCTAGTGATGGAAAGAACAAAACATCTAAGTTATCGTGCAAAAGTTTTTTTGCTTTTAATGATTAGTGCTGTAATACCCATTTTTATTCTAGGGATTTATTCATACAATACATATCGCATTGGGATTAATAAAGAAGTCAATCTGACCATAGAATCTTCAGCAAAACAATTAAAAATCCGTATGGATTCAACGATGAATAGCATTCGAAAATATTACCTTGAGTCGGTGCAGACAGATGAAATTCAATGGTTGATGAATGAAGATATTTGGTATTCGGATTATAGTAAGCTTATAAAGGCGCAAGATAAATTAAAAAGCACATACTATCTATCGGATTATATTACCGGATATACATTTATAAACTGGGATACAGGGTGGGTTCTTAGTAATCGGGGACTTTATCCTTTCTCATTAAGTTTAAATCCAGAACAAGTCCAAGCGTTAAAAGGTAACGGACAAGGTTGGATTAATAATATGGACCTAGTGACGCATCAACATCTGCGCCGCGAGGAAGTTGACTTGGAAGGTGTTTTGTTTTATGTGAATCTTCCGGTGACTCAAAATGAAAAAAATGCACTTCTAACGGTTAACGTTGATTTGAATCGAATCAATTCTGTTGTTCTTGATGAACAGGCTAATGTTGAGATTATCATTATTGATGGTCAAGGAAAAGTCGTGTATAGTACCCACTCTGATATTTCTGATGCGTTACTTTCAAACGCTGATACACGCAAAGATCAAACACAGATTAGGATTAATGGAAAGGAAAAATATCAGATTGGAAGTCTACAGTCAGATGTTATCGATTGGACGTATTATGTAGCCTGGGGGACAAAGAGGGCGGATGCTGGAGCGGCCAACATCGTTCTTATGACAGGAATTGTTTTATTGGGATTTGCATTGGTGATTGTTCTGGCACTTTTATTTACACGAGCAATCTATCGTCCGGTGCATGACTTAAGTGATTATGTAACAGAAGCGACGGAGATGCTTGAACAAGAAGTACTTGATCAAGAGCCAGTAGAAGAGTATAGGGATGATTTTAGTCGAATATCCGGGAAGATCGATCGCTTAGTTGATAATACAACAGCATTGGAAAAGACGATTGAGAACCAAAAATCACAATTATGCGAGTTTTTTGTGACCCGATTGATTAATGGGACACTGTATTCGGAGCAAATTGACATGTATGTTAAACAATTAGGCATTCAAATGCAGGCGCATTATTTGGTTATGACCATAGGCTTAAAAAATCTAATGAATGAAGATTATGATGAGATGAAGCAAGATGCACTTCGCCTTCAGGTGATGGAAACCATACCCGAAGAAATTCGAAAGCGTCTTGCCATGCCACCGGCAAGTAACTCGCGGGTGATAACAGCGGTCGTTACCGATAATGATATTAAAGACTTGGAGAAAAAAGCCATTGAAGTATATAAAGGCATTGATATTTTTGTTCAAATGGAATATCAATTTGCTATTAAAGTTGGGGTGAGCTCGGTATATTCTGACTTGAAGCAATTTAGAAATGCACACAGCGAAGGGATTGAAGCACTTAAAAATAATGAAGTGCTCCACGAGAAAAACACATCGGCGGACTTTGAAGGTGTGATGTTCTACACAGATATTGATCGAAAATATGAAACACGCGTATATGATCGTCTCATGGAAAGAGAAATTCGTGTAGCTGTAGACAGTGGCGATGAAAAAAAGGCGTTTGAGATTGTTGATCAGTTTATTCAACATCTATTGAATCATCAAGTGGCGAAGATGGAGCAACAATTTTATATCCATCATTTTATGGATGAAATACTTATGGTTATTATCGAAGCCGGTATTTCACTGGATGATATTTTTATAGGTGGACGTATGAGCGTCTATCAAAGTATCCATCAGATTTATGATATAGAACGGCTGGGAAATTTTTATAAATATGGCTTGATTGTTCCGATTATTGAACAGTTAAATCAGCTACGGACTAGTAAATCCTCTGAGATTATTCAAGAAATAATTGCATTGATTGAAGCAACGGGTGGCGATATAACTTTAAGTGAATGTGCAGAGCAGTTGAATTATCATACCACTTATATTTGGAAAGTCATGAAAGTTGAAAAGAACACGACATTTACTGAGTATGTAGCACAATATAAAGTGAAAGCGGCTAAAGAATTATTGCTTACCACATCAAAAACCATTGCAGTGATTGCCAAGGAACTAAATTATACCAATGCACAAAACTTTATACGCTTTTTTAATCGAATGGAAGGAATCACACCTGGAAAATACCGAAAAAAGAATAAAGAAAGATAATGAACCCCAAAATACACATAATCATTTTATTGATTATGTGTATTTTTGTTGTCAGGATGTTGATTATTCTCCCAAAAAAACAGGTCTAAACGAAGGTTTTCTTAAAAAAAGACATATTTTTGAACAAGTGTCAACATAATGAGTATAGATGTAACATGCGATGGATGATACTCTTAGTGTAGATGAAACACGAACATAAAAGGAGGATATCATGGATCAAAATGGCGTGGCTGTGACCAAGGCAAACGTATTGCCAAAGCGTAGTAAAAAAGAAAAATATCAGGAGACAATAAAATATTTAAAACAACATAAATGGTTGTATTTAATGTTAATCCCGGGATTGGTATACTTAATTGTTTTTCGTTATATACCAATGGGAGGTATTATCATTGCCTTTCAAAAATATAATCCATATTCAGGCATATCCGGAAGCGAGTGGGTTGGACTGTATTACTTTAAGATGCTTTTTACCAGTCCGGATTTTCCAAGGATTTTGGTCAATACGCTAAGTATTTCCCTGCTGAGCCTTATCTTCTTTTTTCCGGCACCGATTATACTAGCACTACTATTAAATGAGATAAAACATGAACGCTATAAACGAACGGTTCAGACATTTATCTATATTCCCCATTTTATTTCGTTGGTTATTGTGGCTAGTTTAACCTATCAACTTCTTAATATTAATGACGGGATTATAAATCAAGTGATTGAGATGTTTGTTGGAGAAAAAATTAACTTTTTGGGTAAACCGGAGTACTTTAGGGGGCTTATTGTTGGACAAAATATTTGGAAAGAGACAGGATATGGAACCATCATATTCTTGGCAGCACTAGCGGGAGTTGACGTTAGCCTCTATGAAGCGGCACGAGTCGATGGTGCTGGACGGTGGAAGATGATGTGGCATGTAACGCTTCCGGCTATTCGAGGGACAATCATTATTATGCTGATTTTACGTGTAGGATCCATCTTAAATACTGGGTTTGAGCAAATCTTTTTGATGAAAAATGCTCTAAATAGTTCCGTTGCAGAAGTGTTTGATACGTATGTGTACACCAAAGGTATTATTAATGCACAATATTCTTACAGTACTGCAACCGGTTTGTTCAAATCTATCGTTGGTATGATTATGGTTCTTGGTGCCAATAAATTAGCTAAAAAAGCCGGAGAGTCGGGAATTTACTAGAAAGGAGATCGATATTGTGGCAAAAAAAACAGTGAAAAAAAATAAGATCAAAGGGTCAAAAGCAGACCGTATTACCAATATTATTATTTACATCTTTGTGGGACTGGCAGGAATAGGAACATTACTTCCTTTTTTATATGTACTGGCCGGGTCTTTTGCAACGGAAAAAGAGTTAACGGAAAAAGCCTTTTTCATTTTTCCGACAGTAATATCAACCAATGCATATAAGTATATTTTTGAAACGGGAGAGATATTTAATGGCTTGAAAAACTCTATTTATCTTACAGTTGTTGGAACAACCGTCAATATGTTCTTTACCACGACTTTTGCCTATCCATTGGCAAAGACCCATCTTAAAGGAAGAAACTTTTTCCTAAAAATGGTCGTGATTACGATGCTCTTTAGCGGAGGTATGATTCCAACCTTTTTATGGGTTAAGGAGCTAGGACTTTATAATAGCTTTGCTGGATTAATTTTGTTGGGGGCGATTAACCCATTTAATATGATTATTGTAAAAAACTTTTTTCAAGAATTACCGGCAGAACTTGAAGAAGCGGCGCGAATTGACGGATGTAATGACCTGCAGATTTTTTCGAAAATTGTACTTCCATTGTCAAAGCCAGTTATTGCATCTATTTCATTATTCTACGCGGTAGGGCATTGGAACAACTATTTTGGACCAATGATTTATCTAAAAGATACAAGTAAAGAAACGGTGCAAATTGTACTTCGACGCATAGTGCTACTAGCTGGTGGCGTACAGGCTGATGGAATGGACTTTGATATTTTAGGGACACCGCCAGACAAAGCGGTGAAAATGGCAGCAACGGTAGTAGCGACGGTTCCGATTCTAATGATTTATCCATTTGTTCAAAAATATTTTACTAAAGGCGTAATGGTAGGGGCCGTCAAAGGCTAATACCTTACACATATTTGTGCCGGACTTGGCACGAGCATTTAAAATTTAAGGAGGAAGTTATGAAGAAGTTCAAAAAACCGATTACACTAATTTTAACACTAGCACTTGTCGTATCGCTATTTGCAGGATGCGCAAAAAATGACGAAAGCAGTACAGGTTCAAATTCAGGTGCACAAGAAAAGGATGAAAATGGATTAGCACAGATTTCGATGATGACCTTTGACTTTGAAGGAAGCCCTCTTTCCGGTGAACATTCAGAAGAAGTTATATCAACAATGGAAGAATATACACAAACAAAAGTAGATTTTACATGGGTTCCTGGGGATAACTATGAAGAGCGTCTAGGATTGACATTGGCTTCGCCAGATGATATGCCGATGATTATTGCAGTGGGCAGTATGACTTCAGCGATTACAAGTGCTGCTGAAGCGGGAGCGTTTTGGGACTTAAATGATTTTATGTTTGATGCAGAAAAATATCCAAATCTATCTCAAGCAAATCCCAATGTCAACAAAAGTCTGACGGTGAACGATCAGTTAATCGGAGTCTATCGTGCACGACCTATTGGACGCCTAGGCATGGGATATAGAGCAGATTGGGCAGAAGCCTTAGGGATAGAAGAACCAAAGACAATTGAAGACTTATACGATATGATGTATCAGTTCACATATAATGATCCGGATGGTAATGGAATTGATGACACATATGGTTTGTCCTTATGTAAATATACAGGACCGCTAGATGTCATTCAGACATATTTTGGCGTTGGAAATGCTTGGGCAGAAGTTGGAGGACAACTTGTACCGATACATCAAACACCGGAATATATGGAAGCACTTAACTGGTTGAAAAAAATGTATGATGATGGACTTGTCTATGCAGACTGGGCTGTTCGAGATACATCAACGTGGAGAGAAGATATTCAAACAGGTGAATGTGGTATTTATATTGATGTACTTGACAGTTCAAGACGTATCTGGGATTACTTTATAAATAATGAGATTCCGGCTGTTGAGGGAACATCCTATGAATATGCGACGATGAATTTGGTTGGAACAATTAATGATAAAACATTGGCTACTTCTGGATATAATGGATTTTTTGTTATTACTAAAGCCGCAAAAACTGAGGAAGATGTGGCCGCATGCTTAAACTTCTTAGATAAGATGTCAGATGATGCAATGATTACACTTTCATCATATGGACTTGAAGGCAAACATTGGGTAAAAGATGAAAATGGATATTTAGAAAGTTTGATTTTAGGAGATGCAGTTGCGGCAAAAGCGTTCTCAGCACTTAATCAAACGGTGGCGTATATCCCGAATATGAAAGCGACAGATATCGGACCAGAAATGACAGACCGCCTCTTAATTGAAGAAGAGATTAAAGCGGCCAATGTAGACTACGCTGTATTTAACCCGGCAGCAGCCTATATCGTCAACTCTGAGACGTATTCCCTAAGTGGTGCAAACTTAGATGAAATTATTGATAATGCTAGAACACAATATATCTGTGGTGAAATTGATGAGGAAGGATTAAAAGCAGCTTGGGAAAACTGGGAACGTCAAGGTGGACAAGCGGTTATAGAAGAAATAAATGCACAACACAATTAATCAAAGTGTATAGAAAAAGGGCTATCTTTTGATGGCCCTTTTTGTCCTTGAACAATATCTCTTCGAGATAACGCGACAGAGTCGCTTTGTGCATCTCTAGGAAAGTCCTACTTTAGCTTTCTGCTTTAAAACTTAGCAGAAAGCGTCAAGGATCTTTCCCGCCACGAACAATATCTCTTCGAGATAACGCGACAGAGTCGCTTTGTTCTAGTTAAGCATGCTGATATGAAAGGGTAGAAGAATGTTAGATATTTGGATTAATGAAATATTAGATGAAACCATCACCTTGTCATGGGAAAAATTAACTCAAGCAACAAGTTATCACATATATTGGGCGGACTATCCTCATGATACGATGCAATATGTATGTCTTGGTACAACCTCCGCATTAAGCTATAGCGTAAAAAAGTCAACGCATGTACCGCATTATTTTAAAATAATAGGAGTCGATGAAAAGGGTGAAGTGGTGGCGACGAGTAAAGTCCTTAAGACACCAATATATCGACAGTTAGATGAGCAACTTGAAAAACTTAATCGTGGACTTATTGCAGTAAAATGTCATGAAGGTGTCTTTTTAAGTTGGCGGCTTATGCGCGATGAAGTTCATGGATATACGGACACGGGATTGTCAGGGGTAGATTTTTATATCTATAAAAATGAAGAAAAGCTGGTGTTGATTACAGAATCAACGAACTATATAGATGTAAAAGGGGTGCAGACAGATAGCTATGCGGTTCAACCTGTTTATAAAGGTAAGCTAGGCAAAATGAGCCAAGAAGTGAAGCCATTTGCATCTGGAAACGAATACATTGATATACCGATGGAGCCGCCAGAATCAGGGATAACGCCAAAGGGCGAAAGGTATTTTTACCGGATTAATGATATGAGTGTTGGAGATGTTGATGGGGATGGCGACTACGAATATATCGTCAAATGGGATCCGAGTAATTCACAAGACGTATCAATAAAAGGTTACACAGGAAAGTGCTATATCGATTGTTACAAATTGGATGGACGTCTTCTTTGGCGCTTGGATATGGGGGTGAATATTCGGGCTGGGGCCCACTATACCCAGTTTATGGTCTATGATTTTGATGGAGATCAAAAAACTGAAATCTCGGTAAAGACCGCACCGGGAACTTGTATGACACGTTATCATGAAGACGGGTCAATAAAGTCTGTTGACTATATCTCGATACCTAAGCGCGATATACTAGCAGGGGTTACGCATGAGGACAATTATGTATGTAGTGCAGAGGATTATTATAACCACTTGGTACAGGTTTTTATGGATTGGCACAAGCACCCTGAGGTATGTAAGGGGCGTTGGCCACAGACGCTTGAAGCGTGCTTTGGCATAAAAGAACAGTATAGCTATCCACTCACACGTGAAGATGCAAAAGCTCTCGTCGATTATTTTATTGGAGTCTATGCACCAATGCGTAGTGAAAAAAATCATCTAGAGGCCTTTGAAGGATTTATTTATGAAGGGCCTGAGTATCTCACGATGTTTGCTGGAGATGGTAGAGAATTAGAGACGATAGCGTTTAAATTTGTACGAGAAGATGATGGATTGATGTGGGGAGATTATGCGATGGCCCGTATTGAGCCATGTAACCGTGTTGACCGGTTTTTATCCGGAGTTGGGTATTTGGATGGAAAAAACCCATATCTAATTATTGCGCGTGGATACTATACTCGAACAACCCTTGTAGCTTATCGTTTTATAGGTGACCATCACGAAGAATATTTTTCCATTGATTCGGGACATGTACCGATGGATAATCCGTTTAATGATCAGGCACACCTACATGAAGGAAGCGACCCGGTGTATGGCTGTTTGGCGGGGCAGGGAAATCATAGCTTAGCGACAGCAGATGTTGATCAAGATGGCTATCAAGAGATTATCTATGGTGCAGCCGTCATTGATCATGATGGCTCTGTCCTTTATAGCAGTTATGATGCGCTACCTAGTGGACAGCGGGCTAAACTTGGGCATGGTGATGCTTTACATGTGGCCAACATTAATCCTGACAAACCGGGACTGGAGATTTTTAGTGTGTTTGAGGGTGCTGAGTATGCGCCTTATGGTTTTGCCCTACGGGATGCTCAAACCGGTGAAGTGATTTTTGGAGAATATGCCTTGACAGATCTAGGACGATGTATGATTGGCGATATTGATGCTAAAACGCGTGGGTTACAAGTTTGGGTGAATGAAACGTTTGACTGTTATGGAAATCCTTTAAAGGTTAATCTACTTGGAACGAATCAATCTATTCGCTGGGCAAAAGATTTGTCAACACAGATCTTAGATGGTGTAGATTATATACATGAGACCCATTCGGGTGTGATTAATGATAATGAACATGGTGTCTACTTAGCACCCAAAAACATGGCGACAAATAATGGAACCAAAGGAAATCCGTGCCTTGTAGCAGACTTGTTTGGTGACTTTAGAGAGGAACTTGTCCTAAGAAAAGAAGACAATACAGGGGTGCGCATATATACGAATACGGAATTGACAACACATAAACTTTATACACTGATGCATGACATACAGTATCGTACAGGGATTGCGTGGCAGAATAATTGCTATAATCAACCTTGCTATACATCGTTTTATTATGCACGTGATATGGAATGGAAAAACATATGGGAGAGATTAAATGGATAAGAAATCGATGCGAAAAGTATATTATTGCTTTCCACAAGGAAAACACAAAGTATTTACACTTAGTTATGATGATGGACGTTGTGCAGACCGACGATTAATAGAAATTATGAATCGTCATGGAATTCGCGGAACCTTTCACCTAAATGCTGGATTAATGGGAAGTCATGACCGCGTTCCCAAAGAAGAAGTAAGCACCTTATATCAAGGACATGAAGTGGCAGCCCATACCTATAACCATCCGACAATTGCCCGTTCGCCTAGAGAAGAATTAATCGATCAGGTCATGCAAGATCGAAAAGAGCTAGAGGCACTGGTAGGATATCCTGTTCGAGGCATGTCCTATCCGAATGGATCATACAATCAACGCATTATTGAAGCATTGCCGCACCTAGGAATTGAGTACTCACGTGTGGTCGGAGGACATCAAACCTATCAACTGCCAGATAATTTTTACACTTGGCAGGCAACGTGCCATCATAATCGTCAAGGTATTGAACGTGCCAAAGAGTTTGTTGAGTTACATAAGACCCAGTATTTATATATGTTGTACATATGGGGGCATAGTTATGAGTTTGATAATGACGATAATTGGGAGACCATTGAAGAAATATGTCGAATTGTTGGAAACCAAGAAGATATTTGGTATGCGACCAATATTGAGATTGTAGATTATTTAAAGGCGCTTGATCGTTTGCAGTTTAATACAGAACGCACGCAAGTGTTAAATGCGTCCCATCTGACACTTTGGCTAGATGTAGATGGGAAAAAGACGATGATTCAACCCGGTTTGAACGTGTTGTAAAAGAGGTGATATGATGAGTTGTGGAATACATCCTTTTTGGTTTTGGAACGCAGATATGGATGAGGCAACGATTTGCGAACAGATACGGATGATGCATGAACAAGAGATAAGTGGATTTGTGTTATGTGCAAGGCAAGGATTAACGATTCCCTATTTATCGCAAAAGTGGTTTGACCTTGTTCGATGTGCGGTTGAAGAAGCCAAAAAATATGAAATGGTGGTATGGTTGTATGATGAGCAGCCCTATCCAAGTGGCATTAGTGGAGGAAAGGTTGTGCTGGACCATCCCGAGTTTGAAGCTAAGCGACTAGCACCCCATATTATTTATGAGGAAATTATATCCCATGAGCAGGAGATACAGATAGAATTAGAATGGGGGAAGCCGCTCTATGCTAAGGCTTTTCCGGTAATGTCTCAGGAGCAACACATTCTCCTAAATCAGGGCATTGATCTTAAAGAAAATATCGGGAGTATATTTCGTGAAGAGGTCTATCATGAGTCGGGCTTGACGGCATATAATCGTAAGCGCTTCTTAGCATGTGATCCTTATTATAGATTGGAAGTAAACTTACCGCCCGGCTGCTATAAAATCATTGTGTTCATGGAAGTGCCGGTGCGTGGACATAAATACTTTGACTATTTTGTGGATCCGCTAAATGCAAATGCGGTAGATTATTTTATTGAAACAACACATACACAATACAAAAAACACCTAGGTAAATTTTTTGGAGAAACCATCAAAGGCTTCTTTACAGATGAGATTCATCCGACAGGATATGAAGATCAAGTTTTGCCTTGGTCACCTCAGATGCCAAGAATTTATCATGAAACAACAGGACGTAACCTATTGGATGAACTTCCGGCACTTTTTCTTGATGGTGTTGGCGATGTAGAGAGGATACGTCAAGACTTTTATACAAGTTTAGTGGATGAATTTATAGAAAGCTATGATAAGAAAATGTTAGCGTGGTGCCATGAGAATCATTTGCAATATATTGGAGAAAAACCGATTTTAAGAAGTGAACAACTGGCATATATGGATATTCCGGGTATTGATGCCGGACATCAAAAAGTAGGGACAACACCTGAGATGTTTAGTCAACGATATCGTGCCAATGGAAAAATCGTTGCGTCAGCCGCACATTTTTATCATAAAGAATATGCCCTATGTGAAGCTTTTCATAGTATCGGTTGGGGGCTGGAGATACAAGATATGAAGTGGACCTATGATTGGCTCTTGCTTCAGGGGGTGACGATGTTTGTAAACCATGCATATTATAGTAATGCGCAAGGGCTTGCCAAACATGATGCGCCACCTTCGGGTTTTTTTCAGATGCCTTGGTATCAACATCAAAAACAATTGTCTCAATATGTGAAAACGATAACTTCGGCTATGGATGGTGGCAAACGCCCTATAGAGGTGCTTTTGGTGGATCCAATTGTATCCACGTGGAAGTATCGGACGAAGCAAATGCGAGAAAAACGTCTATCTCAATTTGAGCAAATGCAACAAGCATTGTTTTTGGCCGGCTATGATTTTTATATTATGGATCCACGTTTGCTAGAACATTGCACCAAGGAAGAGGACGGACTGCGGTATGAAAAGCAGTTGTTCAAAGTTGTCGTTGGTCCAGATGAAATAAATGTAAAAAAGGTTCTAGAGCAATGTCAACTAAAACACATTCCAAGATATGAAGTGCTTCAACAGGGAATGAAAATTGATGGCATCTATGCGATTGCCTGGGAGAAAGAAGGTGACCACTATCATTTTGTTGTCAATACAGCTGATTTTAGAGGACAAGTTGAACTGGTGAATCAAGACGGACAAGAGTTGAGTACATTTTACATCCGGGCTTTTGAAAGTGTGTTGATCATTAACCAAAGCGTTAAGCAAGCTTATGCACCCCAAGACAAAAGGACATGGACGCTTGATCTTGAACAAGCCTGTGCCATTAAGCGGTTAAAAGAAAATGCACTCCGAATAGATACGTGGGAGTTAACATTAGAAGGGCAGTCCCATACAGTCAAGGCAAAACCAATTATTGATCAGCTTGCCGATGGAGGATTTATGTTGCCACTAAAACGCCAGGATCGTTTTGGAACACCAAAACAATTGCTGTTTCCAACAGTATACATGAAATATGGGACGTATTTTTTTCTTGAGGTTTGTAATCCAATAAAACTGCGTGTTGAAAAAAAAGGTATATGTGGACAATGGAGTATGCTTATTAATGGGCATGGTCTAACATCGGAAAACATTTTGCAAGAGAAAAATTATACAAAGGATGGGTATGAAGTTGATATTACATCGTATCTATGCCAAGGGTTAAACACGATTGAGGTTTTGCTTGAAGCAAAAAAATCGTGGGAAGGTATACGAACACCTATATATCTTCTGGGAGATTTTTCAGTGCATACAAAAAATGGGCGTTTTGTACTGTGTGAAAAAAGAACAAGAGGAAAGCTAGGTCAATACCAGGCAATGGGAATCCCCCACTATGTCGGTGATATTCAATATAGTTATACAGTAACGGGAGCAAAGGATATAGATTGGCTGTCTATTGACGATCCAAAGTTCCAACAAAGTGCCATGCTTATCGTTAACGGACAAAATGTAGGTGTAAGGACATTTTCGCCATATGTATGGAATGTAGAGAATATATGGAAAAAAGGGGAAAATCGGGTTGAGATTATTGCATCTACAACGCGATTAGGGTATTATGAAGATCAGCATTATATAGCAAATCACACTCCTTATGGAGCATACGTAACATATGAAAGGGATTTTGAATGAATAAACAAGAAATTATTAAAAAAATTGATGCTGTTGTAGAACGGCTTATGACATTAGGTGCGGCGGATAATGAAAAGGACAAGACCACTTCAGCAGAGGCGCACAAAAAAGGAATCATTGAACGTGATTTTGGTATTAAAGAATGGGATTGGCCTCAAGGGGTCGGCTTATTTGGATTAACAAAGCTACAAAGCTATTATGGAGATACACGGTATGATGACTTTTTAAATCAATGGTATTTGGATAATATTGTCCTTGGTCTTCCGTCACAAAATATTAATACAACGGCACCGTTTCTAACATTAAACGGACTTGCGCAGCGTATAGATGACCAGGGGTTTGAGCAATTGTGCATTCAAAGAGCAGAATGGTTAATGCAGCATTTGCCAAAAACAAAAGAAGGTGGATTCCAGCATGTCACAAGCGCCATTGGCGATCGCATGGGCGTGCGCCTCAACGAAGGAGAGCTTTGGATAGATACCTTATTTATGGCAGTACTATTTTTAAATGCGATGGGTCATCGTCATAATCGTGTGGAATGGCGAGAAGAAGCGCTAAAACAAGTGCTTATACATATAAAATATTTATATGATAAAAAAACAGGGTTATTTTATCATGGATGGAGTTTTTTGCGCAATGATAATTTTGGTGAAATATATTGGGGACGAGGCAATGCATGGTTTACTTTTGGAATTATTGAATACTTAGAAGCCGCCAAGACGACCCTATCTAGAGCGACGCGAGAATATATTCAAGAGACCTATGTTGCACAAGTAGAGCGTCTTATTCAGTTGCAAGACCCAACTACAGGTTTATGGCATACTGTCTTGGATGATCCGACCAGTTATTTAGAAGTATCAGGCTCATCAGGAATCGCAGCGGGTATATTGCAGGGGATTCGTTGCGGATATTTGGATGCATCTTATCAAGCCTATGCAATGAAAGCCATTGATGCTATCGCAAAAGCAGTCGATGAATCAGGGACGGTTACTGGCGTTTCAGCAGGAACCGGGATTGGTATGGATGCTCAGCATTACAAAGATATTATTATTGCACCAATGGCCTATGGGCAATCATTGGGGTTACTTGCATTAACAGAAAGTTTGTATTTTATATAGTGTAATATTAAAAAGCTGTCCTATGCATTAATTTTTGATGCATAGGACAGCTCGTTGCTTTTCAATCGAGATAATAACACGTATAATAGGAGGAGGAGGTGTTTATATGGAACAAAAAATTCGTAGTATAAAAAGAATAACAAAAGGTCAACGAGCGGTTGATGGTGCAGGAGTACATCTTGTTCGCGTTCTTGGATATCATGACACAAAGGAATTTGATCCGTTTTTAATGCTTGATGCATTTGACTCAAAAAATCCAGAAGATTACATAAAAGGATTTCCATGGCATCCACACCGAGGCATAGAGACAATAACATATTTGATTGAAGGGCGTATTGAACATGGGGACAGCTTGGGTAATCATGGAAGTATCTTAGCTGGCGAATGTCAATGGATGACAGCAGGATCCGGAATTATTCATCAGGAGATGCCAAAGGCTTCCAAACGTATGTTGGGAGCACAATTGTGGCTTAATCTTCCGGCAAAAGACAAGATGACAACGCCAAGGTATGGAGATATCAAGCAAGACCAAGTACCGATTCTTAAAGAAGATAATCATACAGTACGTATTATATCGGGTCAGTATTTAGGGCATCAAGGTGCATTTCAAGGACAGTATATTCAAGCGACGTATCTTGACGTTACAGTTGAGCCTAATTCAACATGGTCCTACACAACACCTAAAGATGAGAACTTATTTGTATACATTGTTGAAGGTGAGGCTGGGTTTGGTGATGCGTTAGATCAGCTTATTGAAGAAAAACATGCGGTTTTGTTCACACAAGGAGAGCAATTCTTACTACAAACCAAAGAAAAAAGTATACGATGCCTGCTTTTCATGGGAAAACCCCTGCATGAACCGATTGCTTGGGGCGGTCCGATTGTTATGAATACTCGAGAAGAGCTTGATTTAGCCTTTCGAGAGTTGGATGAAAATACATTTGTAAAACATAGAGAAAAAAGTAATTAGGGAACATTGGATGAAGTTCTATCGTCAGATATAGACGATATTTTTTAACGGGAGACGAACATATGAGCAAGGAAAAAATTAAAGAAGAACTAATAAGCTGGACAAAAGTCATTGTATTTGCAATGACACTGGCATATGTGATCAACCATCTGGTGATTATTAATGCCTATGTTCCTTCACAATCCATGGAAAATACCCTGCAAGTGAAGGACCGTTTAATCGCTAATCGATTGGCCTATCTTTTTAATGAACCCAAACGTGGAGATGTTGTTATCTTTGAGTTTGATCAAGATGGGGAAGAAAAACACTACGTGAAGCGCTTAATCGGCTTGCCGGGAGACATAGTCAATATCCGAGAAGGCAATGTTTATGTCAATGACCAGTTGCTTAAGGAACCTTACTTGAAGGAAGCGATGGATAATAATGAAGATGGTAACTTTGAGGTTCCAAAAGGATATTATTTCTTCTTAGGAGACAATCGTAATAAAAGTATTGATGGGCGTTTTTGGGTAAAACCGTATATTTCCAAGAAAGCTGTTTTGGGCAAAGTCGTCTTAAGTTATTATCCGAACTTTCGACTGATAACAGGACAAAAGGACAAATAAAAAGAAGGTTATGACATTTTATCCATGGAGTAAGTTGGTATAATAGTCTTATAAATCAAGTGTTTTACTTGGAAGGAGATTATTATGCAAACGTATATTGTTGATACAAAAAAGCAAAAAGCACAAATTAACCGAAATATTTATGGGCATTTTTCTGAACATCTGGGACGATGTATCTATGAAGGTCTATATGTGGGGGAAGATTCTCATATTCCCAATATCGACGGCATGCGTACAGACGTTATAGAAGCTTTAAAAGCCATGGGATTACCCTTGCTTCGGTGGCCTGGAGGCTGTTTTGCGGATGAGTATCATTGGAAAGATGGAATAGGACCAAAAGAACAACGTAAAAAAATGATTAACACCCATTGGGGTGGAGTGGTCGAAGATAATAGCTTTGGAACCCACGAGTTCTTACGCCTATGTGAACTACTGGAATGCGAACCTTACATCAATGGAAATGTTGGTAGCGGAACCGTACAGGAAATGTCGGAGTGGGTAGAGTATATGACGTTTGACGGATTGTCTCCCATGGCTAAACTGCGTGAAGAAAATGGACAAAAAAAACCGTGGAAGGTAAAATACTTCGGTGTTGGTAATGAAAACTGGGGCTGTGGGGGGAACATGCGTGCAGAATACTATGCAGACCTTTATCGTCGATATTCCACCTATACAAGAAACTATGGTGATAATCAATTGTTTAAAATAGCAGGCGGACCCAATGTCGATGACTATCACTGGACAAAAGTTTTGATGGAAGTTGCCGGACCTTTTATGGACGGCCTAAGCTTACATTATTATTCCTTTGTCAATAATTGGGATAATAAAGGCTCGGCAACACAGATGAGCGAAATGGATTATTATCGTGTCTTGAAAAATACATGGAAAATGGAAGAATTGGTGACTAAACACAGTCAGATCATGGATCAATATGATCCTCAAAGACGTGTGGCACTTATAGTTGACGAATGGGGAACATGGTATGATGTTGAACCAGGAACTAATCCTGGGTTTTTGTACCAGCAAAACAGTATGCGAGATGCACTCGTTGCCGGCATTAATCTGAATATTTTTAACAAGCATGCGCAGCGGGTACGTATGGCCAATATTGCACAATTAGTTAATGTGTTGCAATCGGTGATTTTGACGGAAGGTGAAAAGATGATAAAGACACCTACTTATCATGTTTTTGACATGTACCAAGCACATCAAGATAACCAATTGCTTGAAAGTTATATTTCAACACCTGATCTTTTGATAGATGATGTTACAATTCCAGCCATTACCGAGTCGGCGTCTATCAATCCTTTAGGACAGGTTGTTTTGACCTTGTGTAATTTGGATTTAAGCCAAGAACAGCATATAGATGTACATACTTTAGGATATCAGCCAAAAAAAGTGGAGGGGCATATTCTTCACGGTGCTATGGATGCGCACAATACCTTTGAAGCACCCAAGAATCTTACAAAACAAGAATTTGACCAAGTTGTATTAAATGACAAAGGCTGCCATATTATACTTCCGGCATGCTCCGTTGTTCGCTTGATTCTTGAAGCATAATGGGACCCTGTAAACGATGTTATGCCTTTGTCGATGGAAGTGCTGATATTTATACAGCGATGCAAAAGCATATGAAAAATCTGCCGCCTGAGATGAAGTGTACCCAAGAAGTCTATGAACGACGCTTGGCCCAGTGTGAGGCGTGTGAAAAACTTCAAAATGGTATGTGTGCATATTGTGGCTGTTTTGTCATCTTGCGAGCGCGTAAAAAAAATCAATATTGTCCATATCCAAAGACCCCTAAATGGTAGGGGTCTTTTAGTGCATTATGTCAAAGATGAGGGCAAGAAAATAGGACGTATCTAGGACGAAAGGATGCAAAATAAGGAGATATACCTATGAAAAAAGCCTTGTGAACATGGGTAGAATATACTATAATTTAGTTTATGGTATACGTTTTTTGTAAACTTTGCCATAAGCCGGCATATAATATTAGTTTACATTGAGTTTGGAATCATTTTTCGACACATAAAGATTAGAGAAGCGGATATAGCCTGTTTTATTAGCGGAACGAAGCAGAGAAAATATACAGGAGGCTATATCGATGAAAAAAGTTCTAAGTATTCTTATGAGTTTAGCAATGGCTTTATTAGCATCAGGTGCAGCACATAAAGTAATATAATATTAACATGCCGGCTTAACAAAGGAGCGTGGCTGATGAAACAAAGACATAAAAAGACGATTATTTTAAATAGTATATTAGGAATTATATATTTTATAGTAGCTTTTATTTTTTACCAGCAATTTGGTATAAGCGACTGGAAGCAACTTTTGTTTTGGAGTGTCCTTGCCGTTGTTGCAGAATCCTTTGTCGTGGTATCTTCGGCGGGAACATCCACATCGGTGGGGACAGCAATCTATCTGTATGCTGCAGTTCTTGGAACACCACTGGATGTTATGCTGGTCGTAACCTTAGGGGTGCTACTTTGCTTTCCGGAGATTAATGACAAACGACGCCATATATTGAATACTCCGCTGTATAAAATGTTGTTTAATGTCTTTAACATATCCCTTTCCATGGGACTTGCCAGTGTGTTCTTCAAATTTTATCAAGGAGACTTTAACATTGTTGTCTATGCGCTTGTAATGTTTGTTGTTCTTGCGGCAGAAGAACTCATTAACGGGTTTATCTTATATCAATATTTTTCGATTCAGCTAGATGATATTAAGGCGCGAGATATTTTGAAGGATATTTTAGGATCATATCTTAATTCCATTGCAATAGGTACACTCGGAATATTTTTAGTGTTTGCAGACTATACTTATGGCAAATCCATTGTTATCATATTGTTTATTCCAATTTTATTGGCTAGATATTCGTTCAAATTATATTATGATTCTCAACGAATGGCAATTGATACCATACATGCGCTTAATGAAGCACTTCATGCAAAGGATGCCTATACCGGGGGGCATACAGGGCGGGTTCAACAATATGCCATGGACATAGCTAAGGCATATAAATTGACGAGCCACCAGATTGACACCATTGATAAGGCGGCGTTATTACATGATATTGGCAAAATCGGTATTCCGGATGATATACTCAATAAAAACGGTAAGTTAACGGATGAAGAGTATCGACGGATACAAGAACATGCAACAATTGGCGGGCATATTATAGGAAGTGTACATTCCTTGAGAAAGATATCGTTGATTATTATCCAGCATCATGAACGTTATGATGGTAAGGGATATCCCAATCAGCTGTCGGGAGATCAGATAAGCATTGAAGCGGCAATCCTTATGATTGCAGACAGTTTTGATGCCATGACATCGGATCGCCCATACCGTAAAGCATATACAAAAGAGTATGCAATTAAGGAATTAATAGAAAATGCTGGGATTCAGTTTCATCCCAAAGTGGTCAAATGCTTCGTTGAAGAAGTGCTGTCACAGCCTGGATATAATGTAGGGGACGCTACGGCGGAGATTGTTGAAATTGACCAAGTACTGGAGGCACAAAATACTTCGGAAAGGGCAAAAGAGGCATGATATTTGAGGGGATTGTTTTAGCCGTTATTTTTGGATATCTTCGAAAAGGGCGAATAAAAAATTTGGAAAATATCACTATACAATACTGGGGAGCATTTATTTTTGCATTTGGGATGCAAACGATAGCCTTTGTGATTGAATCGATACCGGAAGTGGGATTTTATTTATTGCATATTGGAAGTTATGTTCTTATTGTGTTTGTCTGTATAAGAAACCATCGCTTCATAGGAATGTGGCTTATGGGTATAGGAACTTTCTTAAATGGCTTGGTTATTGCACTAAATCATGGTATGATGCCTGTTAAGCTCCCAATAGGAGCGGAACCGATTTTTGACCGAGGGCACATGCTCCTAACACATACAACGCAATTGGGATTTTTAGCCGATATTTTTGTTATAGAGATTCCAAAACTATCCACTCGAGTGATGAGCGTTGGAGACTTTATAATTGTTGTAGGTGTGTTTCATCTTGTACAACAGGGCATGCAAGCAAAAAGGGAAAATAATACGGTTTAAAATAGAATGGACTTTACTGCTAGGTATAGTCTTTTTTTCATATGTCAAGGCAAGCTTCCTGATGTAAATAATATTTTGGCAAAATAAGGCGCTATAGTCGCGTTGCAGATAGTGTAAGGAGAAGGAAATGAAAGCAAAAAACGCCATATCACTTAAATCAAAAATTATTGTACTTATCGTATGTGTGTCAATACTACCGATGGTTGTTTTGGCAATTATGGTGTCATATAACTATAATAATATCATTAAAGAGCGTTTTGTATCTTATGCCCAAGGTAATATGAGCCATGTGACGGCAACCATTAATAATGAGCTGGAGGGCATGCAAGAGTCAGTGCGCTATATGCTTCAGGACCCAACATTTAATGATGTCATCGTAAAGCAACCCAACGTGGAAGAAAATTCACTTGAGATGTTTGACCTTATCCGAGATATTAAATCGTATCTAAGTACGATTGTCTTTGGTAAGAAAAACTATGATGTAGGGGGGATTTTCTTCTATAAAACAGACCAACATGTCTACTATCCAAAAGAGGTTGGGTTAATCGATCGAAATGAGATTCCTGTTGAAGAAATGGCTAATCTAGCAAGAAGCAGCGTTAAAACCCAGTTTTATGAAACTTATGTCGATGGTCAACTCAACGTATACTTGACGCAGTTATTGTTGCACAAGGATAGTTTCAAGCCAATTGCCATGATGTATTACCGCATTGACCCGGAGTACTTAGAGCATATTTTAGAAAATATAAATATTCAGTCGGATGAGTCCATATATTTATATGCTGATGAGGCGCGTGTCATTGCATCCAAAGGAACCGTGCGTAATGACCACAAGATTTTAAGTGAGGAATTTAGAGAAAAAGAGCCGGGCTTATATATCCAAACAATGGATCAAGAGGAATATTACATCATTACAGATCGTATTCCGACGCTAAACTTATCTTTGATTACCCTCGTTTCATCGAAAATGTTAATGCAAGACTCTGAAAAAATTATACGCCTAGGGATTATATTGTACTTGGCAATGGTACCTTTTTTTATATTGATGGCATATGTTCTTTTTCGTGTAATATTAAAACCGATGCGAGAACTCACATCAAAAATGAAGGCGTTTGAACGAGGGGAGCTGGATGTTAAAGTGCCCGAAACGCGAACGGACGAGTTCGGCGTTGTTTATAATGCATTCAACAGGATGACCCAAAATATTAATCGACTTGTGAGCGATGTGTATGTAAAAGAGCTGGCAAAAAAAGATGCTGAGATATCGGCACTTCAAGAACAAATCAATCCGCATTTTTTATATAATACGTTGGAATCTATTAATTGGCGCGCTCAACTTGCAGGCGAAGAAGAAATTGCACTCATGATACAAGCCCTTTCAAAGCTGATGGACGCATCCACAAACCGTTCCAAACGTAAGGTTATTACAGTCAAGGAAGAAGTTGGATACTTAAATCAATATATGTATTTGATTCAGATGCGCTATTCAGATAGTCTAAAATACAAGCAGACTATTGATGCATCAATTCAGGATGCACTAGTCCCCAAGCTTCTTTTGCAACCGTTAATCGAAAATGCGGTTAAGCATGGCATAGAACCGATTGGTGAAGGGTGCATCGAATTGATTGGAAGACGAGATGGTGAACGATTAGAATTTATTGTACGCGATAATGGCAGTGGGATGGATGAAGAACAGTACAAGAAAATACAATGCATGATTACCGAAGAAAAAGGAATTATGGATATGAAAAAAGGCGAAGGTGCAAGTGTTGGGCTTCAAAATGTATTCAGACGAATACAGTTAATATATGGCAATGATGCAAAAATATGGATTGAAAGCAGTCAAAATGAAGGAACATCCATTATGATTAGCTTTCCGGCGACTCTAGAAACGATGACAGAATAAGGAGACAGTATGGGAAAATATAAGATTTTTATTATTGATGATGAACCGATGGTAATCAAAGGGCTTAAAGAACTTGTTCCCTGGGAGGAAATCAATTGTGAGATTTGTGGCACAGCAAAAAATGGTGTAGAAGGATTACAGTTGATTGGAGAATTAAAGCCGGATATCGTTGTTAGTGATATTCGAATGCCGAAGTTAAATGGATTGCAAATGATTGAAAAGCTAAGGGCGGTAACGAAAGAGACAAAGTTTATTGTATTGACAAGTTATCGTGAGTTTGACTATGCACAAAAAGCCATTGAACTAGGCGTTATAAAATATTTGTTGAAGCCGACGAATATAGAAGATATAAAATCTGCTGTAATCGAAGCAATGATGCAATTAGATGATGAGCGTTCCAAGGAAGACGATGTTAAACGCTTAAGGAAAAAATTAATTGAGACCATCAATGTCTTTGATGAAGAAGCAGTTGAAGAAGCGGTGAATGAGCCGATTAAAAAACAAAAGGACCAGATAACATCCTCAAAAGAGGAAGAAAATGAATCAAGAATTAAGTATTTAGCGGTTCAAGCAATTAACTATATGAAAGAAAATTATAGCCACAAACTGGATCTTCAAGAAGTTGCAGACCATCTTCTTATTAGCACATGGTATTTGTGCAAAATACTCAAACAGGAACTGGATAATTCTTTTGTGCAGCTGCTTAATGAGATTCGCGTTCAAGAAGCGAAACGGCTTCTTGTTGAGACGCAATATAAGGTTTATGAGATAGGAGAGCTTGTAGGATATACAGACACACCGTATTTTACGAAGACTTTTAAAAAGTACACAGGTGTAACTCCTAACCAATATAGAAACACGAATTATGTCTAGGTAATATAAGAATAAGACAATAAAATGGGTATCGATTGGACAAAATTGTGCAATTGTACAAGAATAGACAAGAAACAACAAGATTGACTTCTTAAATATTACCAAATGAAGTGTTAATATATAGGTACAGTAAATGTTACAAAATATTATATCTGTAAAGGGAGGAACACAATGAAAAAACTTTTATCACTAGTACTTATGGTAGCACTTATGGCATCTTTGTTTGTAGGATGTGGTCCAAAAGAAACGGACACTAGCACAGACGCAGGTAGCTCAAGTGAAGCAACAACAGACGATGCAGGCGCAGCAGATGAAACTGAAGACGCAGGCGAAACAGAAGAAGTAGCACAAGACGTAGAACTTCGAGTTGTAACAATGTTTGGTGGTACAGACCCATCAACAGAAACATTCGAACAACAAATCAAAGATTTCATGGCAGCAAATCCACATGTAACAATTATTAACGAATCAATGACATCTGTCGGAGATGAGTATAGAACAGCTGTAAAAACTGACTTCTCAACAGGAAACGAAGCAGACGTTACATTCTTCTACACAGGAGCTGACGTAAAAGGAATTATTGAAAGTAATAGCGTAGTACCTTTGTCAGAAGTTCGTGAAACATTCCCAGAAGTTGGAACAGCTATTTCAGAAGGTATCCTAGATTCAGTTAGAGAATTTGATGGTGAAGTATATGCGTTACCATTAACTGGTTTCTATGAAGGATTATTTATCAACAAAGGACTTTTTGATGAATATGGCCTTGAATACCCAACAACTTGGGAAAACATGGTTAAAGCGATTGAAGTATTCAACGAAAATGGTATAACTCCATTTGCAGGTCCTGTAGCACAATCACATTACATGATTGAGCACTTCATTCTTGCACAAGCAGGTGTTACTGAGCACCAAAACATGTTAGACGGCGACGTTCCTCAATCATGGGTTGATGGATTAACACTTATTAAAGACTTCTATGACATGAAAGCGTTCAGTCCTGATGCGATTTCAATGGAAATCGAAGCAGCACAAAACCTTTTCCGTCAAGAAAAAGCAGCTATGATCTTAGAAGGTTCTTGGTTCATCGGTGGATGTGATGAAGCTCTTCAAGAGAAAATGACAGTTATTCCAATGCCTACAGCGCCAGGTGGAGCAAAAGATCCTTCATCTATCGTTGCTGGATATTCAAGTGGATACTATATCTCAAGAAGATCATATGAAGACGAAGCGAAGCAACAAGTTGTTATTGACTTAATCAACTATTTAACATCAGCAGATGCAATTAAAGCGATTGCAACAGCAAATGGTGGAACACCAAGTGCGGCTGTAACAGTTGAAGGTCTTTCACAAGTTGCATTAGATGGACATAAGATTGCAGCAGCAGCTAGTGGTCTTACAATGCCAATCGACTCTCGTCTAAAACCAGAAGCATTTAACTATATTGTTAAAGAAGGTGTTCCATTCATCGCATTTGGTGAAAGAACAGCAGAAGAAGTTTTAGCAGAAGTTAAAAATATTCAGAATCGTTAAAAAAACTATAGCAGCATATCGATATCTATCGCCGTGCTGCTATATTTATACCCAAATAACGCAATAAACTATAAAAAGAGGTAATAAAATGAAGCTATATGAAAATAAAAAAACAATTTTTCTTTTTTTGTTTCCGGCGTTGCTTTTTATGACAGTGTTCTTATTTTATCCATTTTTCATGAATATCATAAAAAGCTTTTATGCATCGGATGGGTACTATAATTCAACATTTATTGGTATTGACAACTATACACGAATGCTGAACGACAAAACTATGCACGTGGCAGTCAAAAATACATTTATCTTAATGGCATATATCATTATTTTTGAACTTGGTATAGCCCTTATATTAGCAGTACTGGTTAATGGTATTTCAAAAGGAGATCGTTTCTTCCAAACTGTTTTCTTTTTCCCAATCGTTATTTCTGCAACAGCTATCGGTATGATGTTTAACTTGTTTTACGCATATGATGGTGGTCTGTTAAATAATATAATTGTTAACCTTGGCGGAGAGCCCAAAGTGTGGAAAACGGTTGAAACAGCTCTGGAAATTATTGCCGTCCCGACCGTTTGGCAGTATGTCGGTTTCTATTTTGTCCTTATGCTAACAGCGATTAAGCAAATTCCAAAGTCATTATATGAATCAGCCATGCTAGATGGAGTGACAGGGTTTAAAAAATTGATTTATATCACTATTCCACTGATTCGAAATGTTCTGATTACATGTCTTGTATTGGCAATTACAGGAACCTTAAAAGTATTTGACCTTGTTCTTGTCATTACCAATGGGGGCCCAATGAACTCGTCGCAGGTTCTGGGATTATATATGTATCAAAAGACATTCATTGATGAAGCCTTTGGCTATGGCGCTTCCATTTCAGTTGTTATCGTTGTCATCGGATTAGGTGTTTCATTCATAGTGAATCGAATATTTAGACAGGAAGAATTTACGTATTAAGAGAAAAGAGGATTAACATGAAGAAAAGTAGAATTTTGTCAAAAATTATGTATATCGTTCTAGCTTTTTGGGCGTTGACAACAATCTATCCACTCGTTTGGGTTATAATCAACTCATTCAAAGATACACAAGAGATTGTTATGAATTCATTTTCGCTTCCCCAACGCTTTTTTTTAGAGAACTATCAAACAGCACTTGAAAACAATATACTTCAAGGGTATGCAAACTCGCTTATTATTTCTGTAACGGTTGTATTTTTTGTATTACTGTTTGGATCTTTAGCAGCATATACATTGGCACGTTTTCGATTTAAAAGCAAGATGGTTATACAAGGGTTGGTTATATCATCACTGATGATTCCTATCTTTGCAACAATCGTACCTGTATTTGGAATTTTGTTAAAAATGAATTTGTTTAATAACTATTTGGGGCTTATCCTTCCACAGATTGCTGGAAACTTAGCTTTTACAATTTCAACGTTGGCAGCATATATGACAACGATTCCGATTGAGATGGAAGAAGCAGCATTTATAGAAGGATGTTCAGCGTATCAGGTTTTCAAAAAGATAGTACTACCGATTACAAAACCATCATTAGCAGCTGTAGGAATATTCGTTTTCTTATGGTCATACAATGATTTGTTCTCGGCACTTATTATTCTTCGTACACGTGACAAAATGCCGATTAACGTATTGCTTACGGACATTAGTTCACAATATGGAACGGATTACGGATTAATGGCAGCGGTTATTGCAATTATCGTTGTTCCAATTGTAACTGTATATATCTTTGCACAACAATTTATTATCGAAGGTATGACCTCCGGAGCAGTGAAAGGCTAGGTGAGAACATGATTAAATTTGGAACAGGTGGCTGGAGAGCCATCATAGGTGATGAGTTCACACGTGAAAATGTTATTCGCATTGCACAAGCTGTTGTAGAGATGATGAAAGATGAAGAGGTGGCAGCACCGGGTATCGTTATCGGCTATGATCGACGGTTTTTATCAAGACGAGCTGCGCATTGGCTTAGTGAAGTCTTTGCAGGAAACGATATTCGTGTATGGTTAGTTGATACAGAGGCGCCAACGCCAATTATTATGTATGCAGTTGAAAAATATGAATGTGCATATGGAATGGCGGTAACAGCGAGTCATAACCCAGCAGAATATAATGGGATAAAAGTCTTTGTTCGTGAAGGACGTGACTCAGATGTAACGGTTACAGACCGTATCGAAATGAAAGCTAACAGTATAAATAAAGAAGAGGTAAAAACGCTCATCTATGAAGAGGGGCTTAGTGAAGGAAAAATACAATTAATCAGCCCGTTTAATGATTATATAGATACGATTCTTAGTATGCTTAATGTTGAAGCGATTCGTAACAAACATTTGAAGATTCTTCTTGATCCAATGTTTGGTGTATCAAAAACATCATTACAGACCATTTTAATGTCTGCACGTTGTGATGTAGATGTCATTCATGACCGACATGATACTATGTTTGGTGGACGATTGCCATCGCCAAGTGCTCAAACATTAACGCGATTAAGTGATTTTGTTGTCGAAAAAAAATACGACCTTGGTATTGGAACCGATGGAGATGCCGACCGTTTAGGTATTATTGACGAAACGGGAGAGTTTATTCATCCTAATAAGATTATGGCGTTACTCTATAATTACCTTCTTGAGTATAAACATTGGGAAGGTGGCGTCGTACGTAATATTGCAACGACGCATCTACTGGATGCCATTGCCAAAAAACATGGACAAATGTGCTATGAAGTGCCTGTTGGATTTAAATATGTATCAGCAAAAATGCAGGAGACAGATGCTATCATTGGTGGAGAAAGTAGTGGTGGTTTAACTCTTAAAGGGCATGTCAATGGAAAAGACGGGATTTTTGCTGCAGGTTTACTTGTAGAGATGATCTCTGTGACAGGAAAACGTCTAGGCGAAATGCTTAAAGTTATTGAAGATACTTATGGCTCTTTTGAGATGACAGAAGCCAACTTAGAGTTTCACCCGAAGGAGAAAAATCGCTTGTTAAACTTATTATATGAAGAAAGAAGCGTGCCTGACTTTGGGAAAGTGATTGATCATATTAGCTATGATGATGGTGTTAAAGTATACTTTGAAGATGGTGGATGGATTATTGCCAGATTTTCAGGAACAGAACCATTGCTTCGAATCTTTGCAGAAGATTCAAGTGTGGATATAGCAAATACATACATACAAAAAATGAAGGAGTTTTTGGAGATATAGGAGGCATATATGTTTATTGCAGATCAAGTATTTGAAAAAATGACATTGAAAGAAAAAATTGCTCAGATGTTTCTTCAATACTATCAAGGATATGACAAGATGCCGGAAAAATTTGTTGAAATGAATCGTAAGGACCAATTGGGCGGATTCATTTTTTTTTCTGGCAACAATGTCAAGAGTCTAAGTCAGTTAAAGAAAATGACTGAAGAAATCAACAGCCATGTTACTGAGAGCAAACATCAAATTCCGTTTTGGCTAACCATTGACCAAGAAGGAGGACAACTAACAGCAATCTTTAACGAAACAACAATTTTTCCAGGTAATATGACGTTAGGTTTTGCTAATGATAAAACCTTGGCATATCAACAAGGACGTTATGTTGCGAGAGAATTACGCTACGCCGGAATTAATCTATGCTATGCACCGGTTTTAGATGTAGATTATGATGCGAAAAATGGTGTGAGCATTGTCGATAACCGTAGATATTCAACAGAGCCACAAGTGGTTGCGGATATGGGAACAGCTTATATAGAAGGAATGCAAGAAGAAGCGATATTTGCCTGTGGAAAACATTTCCCAGGAATGCGTATTACAGAAGTTGATACACATTTTCAGGTAGATAGAAACCCAGAGCCAATGCAGCGCTTGGAGAGTGTAGAGATTTTACCGTTTAAACAGGCGATTGAAAATGGTTTAAGTTGTATTATGACACACCATGGGATTTTTGAAGCCATGGATCCAGAACTACCTGCGTCGCTATCGCCTAAGGTTGTAGGTTATCTACGAGAACAACTTGGTTTCAAAGGATTAGTGGTGACCGATGATTTAGTGATGAAAGCGATTCTTAATGAATATGGAGAAAAAGAATCTATCAAATTAGCCATTAATGCAGGTTCAGACCTTATTATATCCACATGTGCATGTGATTGGTTTGTTGATTATGTGTATACATGTGTTGAAAATGGCGAGATTAGTGAAGAACGAATCAATGATTCGGTATATCGTATATTAAAGGCAAAAGAAGCCTTAACCCATGAACAAGCAAAGCCAGAGCATGATATCAAAGAAATTGATGCAGCGCAAGGAAAAAAATTATCAAAAGATATTGCGCAAAAAGGCATTATTCTTCACAAAGGAACACAGGAAGAGCTTCCAGTAGATATTCAAGGTAAAAAAGTGGGGATTGTTTTTGGAAATCCGGCACGACTTGTAATGAGTGATGCCACGAATCTGTATGATATATCACTAAAAGACATATTAAATAGAGTCACAGGACATCAAGAAATCAAAGAGGCAATTATGCCTTGGAATCCAACGGATGAAGAGATAATTAGTTTAGCAGATGTGGGAATTATCTCAGATGTTATTGTATTTAGTACAGTTAATGCATATCGTTTTACCCGTCAGCTAGATGTGTTAAAAGAAATCCGTAAATATTGTCCAAATAAACCTATTATTGCAATTGCTTCAAGAAGTCCGATGGATGCAGAACATCTAAGTGAGTATGCGGATATTGTCATTAAGACAGGGGGCATTATCGAGAGCACGTTTGAAGCTGTATTTGAAAAAGTGTTTAAAGGCAGGTAATCCATAATGAAAAAAAATGTAGAAAAGTATTTACGTATGTATCATGAAATTATGTCAGGCGACAGTGTGCTTTGTGAAGGTAAGATTCCGGGGGGGTATTTTATTGATAGAGATATAATGATGTTGCCAACAGATACAGGTGATACAAGATATCCATATGGAGCGGACGGATTTAACTATTGGACCTATGGATCTGGCTATATCCATTGTAATGAAGGGTTGTTTTCTCCTTTTTTACGTGCAAGTGAAGGAGCAGAACCAAAAATTGCTTTTTTTGCAGGCATACAAGGTGAAAACCACAAGTTCTCTTGTTTGTCAGTTCCCATTATGCAACAAGAGCCTCAAGAGCTTGTTCGCTTTACCGTATTTAGTAAAGATAAGACATACTATATTACAGATACGGATAAGCTGACAACGGCATTAATTACTTATGTTAAAGGTCGAAAAATTTATTATAAGTTGATGTTGATGAACAAAACGGGACAGCCGTTGACTGTTTTTTCGAGTGCTTACTTCAATCCTTTTTTGAAAAATGCATTGGTTGAAAATTCAACAGACCGATGGTTTAGACAAGTACGTTATCATGAAGATCAACAATTAGGCTACTTTAATATTGAGACATATGAAGAGCGTGATAGGGATTCAATGGCAACGAACTATGGAGTTATTTATACCGATGTAGATAAACCTGAAAAGGTATTAAGTGCAAGTCACACGACATCGCGTTATCAGTACGTTGGTGGGGCGAGATCTTCCTTGCATACGGCGAAAGTGTTTCAAGAGGAAGCGTTGGCAGATAATGTTCATGCGACGTCATTTACTGAAACAGGAATTTGTGGAGATTTTATAACATACCGTCTTGAGGATACGATTGAATATCATGTGGAGATGCGTTATGCGCGAACAGATGAAGAGTTTGCTGCATTGACACACACTCAAGTGCAAGAAAAACCATCAGAAGTAAAAGAGCAGTTCTTAGCACAAGTTGATGGTGGTAGAGATATTAATTCGGCAATTATGAATGGCTTTTTACATCATTTAAAAGAACAAGTAACATTTTGTTCTGAGATTAAAGGGTATATACAATTATCACATTTTTCTTTGATTGGAATTCGTGATATTTTCCAGGCGCTTGAAGGGTATCTATACTATGAGCCGGAAAAAGCAAAAAATAAAATGTTGGAAGCACTTGATTTTACAAGTCTAACAGGACAGCTTCCCCGTCAATATTCTTTGCCGGAGCATGAGAACAGTTTGCCGGCAATGGATTTACGTCCATTTATTGACCAAGGTGTATGGGTTGTCTCAACGATTATGACCTATCTGAGATTTACTAATGATTGGTCGCTCTTAAACGAGCAATGTGGGTACTATGATTTTGTTGATGTACATAAGCACATAGCTAAAAAGAACGATGTCAAGGAATCTGTACTTATGCACTTGGTGCGTATTATGGAATATCTTCTTGAAAATCGTGACCATGAACATACAAAATGTGTCTTAGCTCTATATGGTGACTGGAATGATGCGCTTGATGGACTGGGACGAAGTCAAGACCCGAACAAAGAGTATGGAACAGGCGTCTCTGTTATGGCAACGTTACAAGTGTATCAAAATCTCTGTGAAATGCTGGAAATAATGGGATATCTTAAGGATAAACCAGAATATAGCCATTTGTATGAGATTTTGCACGAACGAGAAGAAGGCTATCAGAAGGCAAAAGAAGAAATTATTGAAGGATTACTTGCGCATGCAATCGATGGCGACCACATTATCCACGGTTGGGGCGACCAAAAATCATATCTAGTAGGTAGTCGCAATGATCCTGATGGAGTGGCGCGTGATGGTTTGACAAGTCAAGCGTTTTGGATTCTTTCAGAGTTCATGAAAATTGATGCGAATTATCCAAAGCATCGAGAATATATTTTAAAAGCGTATGAACGTTTAGACTCAAAATATGGCTATAAAACATTTGAACCGTACTTTGAAAAAGGCGTTAAAGGTGTTGGACGAATACCAAATCTTCCAAAAGGAACTGCGGAAAATGGCGCAACCTATATTCACGCGAGTATGTTTGGTGCGATGAGTTTGTTTGCGATTGGAGAAGGAAAGCAAGCTTGGGATCAACTTGAAAAGCTACTTCCATTTACGCATGATACAGTTTCAGTGTCTCCATTTGTTGTTCCAAACTCCTATGGAGATAATGAGGAGTTCCATATTGATGGAGAATCAATGCAAGATTGGCAAACAGGAAGTTCGAACGTACTTTTTAAATTATTGGTGCGCTTTGTATATGGATTCGAGCCAACCTTAGGTGGACTAAAAATTCAGCCAAGCCGCTATCAATATTTTGATAAACTATCACTTAAGATTAATTATTTAGGAAAGAAAATTCATCTTAAGTACTCGGGAAAAGCCAAAGAAGAAGCAACAAACCGAGAGTTCAAAATGAATGGAGAAGTACATAAAGGCAATGTAGACCCATATATGCAAATGGAGACATTATTCATTCCTGATGAATGGATACAACGATCCAATGATGAGATTCTTATAGAAGTCATTGATAGATAAAAGAGGATTGACAAGAGAAATATCCCATGATATATTTAAGTTAATAAACTTTACTTATGTAATTGGCGGATGTTTTAGGAGTTGACATGGTGTATAAAGGAAGCACACAAACGGATGTAAAACGTGATAATCAAAAGATGATTTTTTCGCTTCTTTTTGAAAATGGACCGATGACTCGAGCTGAACTTTCTAAGGCGCTTGAGTCATCGAAGCCTACCGTGTCAAAAAATGTAGCGGAACTGCTTCAAACAAAACGTATTATTGAAGTGGGCAAAGAAAAAACCGCTGTAGGTAAAAAAGGAATTCTGATTGATGTGAATCCGAATTACCAATATGTCCTGGCAATTGATTTGGCAAAAGACAATTTTCATTTGGTTGTAGCTAATTTACGTGGACAATGGCTGCTTGACCAAAGTGTCTCAGTTGAAGAGGTTTATGATCCTGAACACGTTCATAATTATTTAAGGATTTATTTTGAGCAGGCAAAAAGTGCGAATATTGATCTGACAAAGATCGCACAGGTAGTGATATCTTATCCAGGTGTTGTTGGGCAAAATGATGGCTACTATTTAACAAATGTTCAAGATAAGGAAGTTTTATTGCATGAAGTGAAAAAGTTTTTGCGGGCGAAGAACTTTAATACTATTTTTGTTAAAAATGATATTAATTTAGCTGCTGTTGCAGAAAAGCGTTATGGAGTACTTCAAGATGAAGCAAACTTATATTTGCTAAGTGCACATATAGGTGTTGGGATTGGCATAATACTCAATCATCGTTTATATGAAGGCGAACGTAATGCAGCAGGGGAAATCGGCTTTATTCTTCCGAAAAAACAACAAGACGGACAATACTATACTCTTGAAGAGCGGGTAGGCTTACCTGCAATTATCCAACGTTTTCAGGAGCTAACAAGACGACAGGAATCCTTTAGTACCATTCAAAAACACTTGGCTGTCCAAACAGAATCTCAGTTGATGGACTTATATGATGAAATTCTTGAAGAATTTGCGGTAGCCATTACAAATGTTGCGTTGGTCTTAGATATACAAAAAGTTGTCTTGACCGGACATGTTTTTGATTTAAAAGATACGATGATACTTGACTTACAAGAACGTGTGAACCGAATGACACCGATTGAGACCAACATCTATCGATCAATGACGAATCATGCTTCAATCAAAGGTGCAGTACTTGTGGGAATAGAACGAAGTATTGAGCAGTAAATTAATGCATACCCTATAAGTTAATAAAGTTTACTAATGGAGGTGTAACATGAAGGCGATAAAAAATGGAAAGCTATACTATGAAGGAAAATTTCAAAGTGAAAAAGTTCTCTTGTATTCAGATAAGATTGAAAGTGTTTTGTCCCAAAGTGCATATGAGGATATAAAACAACATATTGATGAAGAGATTGATGCAAAAGGTGACTTCATTGTTCCGGGATTTATTGATGTACATATTCATGGATATCAAGGGGTTGATGTTATGGATGGAACAGTGGCATCCCTTAATACGATGAAAAAAGGACTTGTCGAAAACGGAGTGACGTCCTTTTTAGCGACAACGATGACGATGTCTAAGCCCAAAATTACACAGGCGCTAGAGGCTGTGCGCGATATAATGAAAGAACAGGAAGCGACAACCTATGGTGCAACAGTTGTTGGAGTACACTTGGAAGGTCCGTTTATCAATCCGGCAAAAAAAGGTGCTCAACCAGAAGAATATATTATTCGACCAGAAGAAGATCTGATTAAACCGTATTTAGAAATGATTAAAGTCGTAACGATTGCGCCAGAAGTAGAAGACAGTCTAGACTTTATAAAAAAATACCATAACACCATCAATTTTTCCTTAGGGCATACAAGTGCGACATATGAACAAGCGATGGAAGCTTTTGAATGTGGAGCCTGTGCAACAACACATACTTTTAATGCGATGACAGGAATGCATCACCGAAAACCAGGAGTTGTAACGGCTGCATTGACATCGGATTGCTATACAGAACTCATTGCAGATAAGTTCCATGTACATGAAGGGATTTTTCCTCTTTTTGTAAAGGCAAAAGGTCTACAAAAGATACTACTGGTTACAGACTGTATGCAAGCAGGTGGCTTAACGGATGGTGAGTATGAGCTTGGTGGACAAAAAGTAACAGTGAGTGACGGTAAATGCCTATTGGATTCAGGAACGATTGCCGGAAGTGTTCTTAAGCTGAATGACGGCTTAAAAAATTTCCATGATAATGTTACGCAACGTCTTGAGGAGATTATACCGGTGGTTACATTAAACCAAGCAAAATACCTTGGATTAGAGAATGTAATCGGCTCACTAGAAGAAGATAAACAAGCAGATATAGTCATTATGAATGACCAATTTGAAATTCAGAAAACAATCGTAAAGGGGACAACAGAATATGAAAACAATTGATATGAACAACATGAAGATCATCAAAGTAAAAGACTATGAAGAAATGAGTCAAAAAGCAGCAAAGCTAGTTGAAGCGCAAGTACTTGTTAAGAGAAATAGCGTATTAGGCTTAGCAACAGGTTCAACGCCAGAAGGTATGTATCAAGAATTGGCAAAAAAATATCGTAACGATGAAGTGGATTTTAAAGATGTGGTTGCATTTAACCTTGATGAGTATTATCCGATATCTGCAGATAATGATCAAAGCTATGCCCACTATATGCGAGAGCATTTTTTCCAACATGTTAACATCCAAGAAAACAATAGAAACATACCGGATGGGTTAAATAAAGATGTTCAAGCAAGCTGTCGTGCATATGACCGTGCATTAGAAGCCGCAGGGAATGTTGATTTGCAAATCCTTGGAATCGGAACAAATGGACATATTGGCTTTAATGAACCGGATGAGCACTTTGCAGTGGGGACACATTTAGTGGACTTGAATGAAAAAACCATTCAAGATAATGCAAGATTTTTCGAGCACATTGATGAAGTGCCAAAACAAGCTTTAAGTATGGGTGTAGGAAGTATCATGCATGCGAAGAAGATTGTTCTGTTAGCGAGTGGTAAAAACAAGGCAGAGGCGATAAGAGCTATGGTCAAAGGACCCGTAACGCCAGAACTTCCAGCATCAATTCTTCAGATGCATCAAGATGTTACACTAATTATTGATGAAGAGGCTGCATCTGAGCTATAAAAAATATACAATACTTTTAACGATAATGTAAAGGGGCTGTCGCATTAGCAAATATAATTTGCTGATGTGCAGCCCCTTTTTTGATCTCTAGAAAAGGCCTACTTTAGCTTTCTACTTTAAAACTTAGCAAAAAGCGTCAAGGACCTTTTTAGTTAAACTATTGACAAAAAAAGAAAAAAAGGTATAATAATAGATATTGATAATGAGAATCGATATCAAAGAGAGGAGCGTTACTATGAGTATTGTTTTAGTTGGCGGACATGATCGAATGCATCGTCAATATAAGGTTTTATCAAAAGAGTTTGGACATAAAATAAAAATCATGACACAAATGAAGACGGAATTTACAAAGCGTATAGGAAATCCCGATGGGATTATCGTCTTTACAAATACAGTATCGCATAAAATGGTAAAGCATGCATCCGAAGCGGCGAAGAAAAACAATGTACCTATTATTAAATGTCATACAAGTAGTCAAAATGCACTCAAAGCAGTTTTGGAAGAATTAGAAAGGATGATATAACAATGAAAACAGTGATTATATATTGGAGTGGAACAGGTAATACAGAGATGATGGCAGAGGCTTTGCATAAAGGGATACTAGAAAACGATTCCAGTGCCCAGTGTATACGTGTTGAGCAAGCAACACTAGATCAGGTTAAAGAGGCCGAGCTGGTCGTGCTTGGGTGCCCTTCGATGGGAGCAGAAGTCTTGGAAGAAGATGAAATGGAGCCCTTTGTAGATTCGATTCAAGAGGTCATTGCCAATAAAAAAATCTTGCTTTTTGGTTCGTATGGTTGGGGAGACGGAGAATGGATGCGTGATTGGGAAGCGCGAATGGAAAGCTATCAAGGACATTTGATTGCTGAAAGCGTGATTATTAATGAAACACCGGGAACACAAGAACTGGAAACATGTACAGATATCGGAAGAAAAATATCCCAATAAAGCGAAGAGAGGAATGCTGATGCGCAATCAATTAGTGGTCGATTCATACTATACAATGGAAAGTTATGATGACTTAGAATACCTACTATGCAAAATCTTATTTCATAGCGCACCAACACTCTTTGGAGGAAAGGTTGCATCACTTATTTGCTTTAAACAGAATCGAAGAAGAAATGTTCTTCAATTATGGAATCAATATCGAAAAGAGATTAAAAAGTATATTCCATTAAATTTCTGTGAGTTATCGCGTGATGAAAAACATGTCGTGGTCTTATTTTACCATTCAAAACGGCTAGGGAAGAATTTAAAAGAGACGAGTTGTCATTGCTTTTTGCAATCCTGTGGCTATACCAGTCCACATGATATCAAAAGTTCTCTTAAGTGCCTTAGACAACGTTTTGTGAAGTCATGCCCTCATGAAATAGGTGTGTTTTTAGGCTACCCCATTGAAGATGTCAAGTGCTTTGCCAGTGGTAAAAATGAAGAACCGATGGTGATTGGTTATTGGAAAGTGTATTCTAAAGTTCAAGAAGCGTTAAATATATTTGCACAATATGATCAAGCCCGCGAAGATGTATCAATATCTCTTCTTGAAGGGATACATCCAACGCAGGTCGTAGAGAAGCTCTACCAAGCAGTTTCTTAAAATCGACTAAAAAATATTGACATTGATGTCAAAAGGTTATATACTAAGTATTGCTGTACTTATGAATCAATGGGATACTAAGTATAGTAATTATATATGAGATAAAGTTTCCGTGCAGCCGGGGAGATAGCGGTGCCCTGTACCTGCAATCCGCTACAGCAGGGGTGATGCTAAACTGAGACTTTCATTTTGTAAGGCTGCCTCGTAAAAGTGGTGTTGACGGTTGGGTCTTACGCAACAGGAATCTGTGAACCGTGTCAGGTCTTGACGGAAGCAGCACTAAGCAGAACCTCCTGTGTGCCGTAAGGGTGCCTGATCAGAGCTAACTATATGAGTAACGCTTATGGGTGATTGGCGAAGGGCAGCGCACGGATTTAATTTTGCCTTTTACAAGTTTTGTTAAAAGTGGTATGCTATTTAATGAAACTTGTTTTGATATAAAAGTGAGGGATATTTTATGAGTTACCAAGCTCTATATCGTAAATGGCGACCGGATCATTTTGATGATCTTGTAGGCCAAAATCATATTGTTAGAACGTTGACAAATCAAGTCGAAGCAGGGCGTACGTCCCATGCTTATCTTTTTTGTGGAACAAGAGGAACTGGAAAGACATCAACAGCAAAAATCTTTGCACGTGCCGTTAACTGTGAAAATCCTATACAGGGAAGTCCATGTAATTCTTGTCCGACATGTCAACATATGCTTCATCATCAAAATATGAATGTCATAGAGATTGATGCGGCAAGTAATAATGGAGTAGACAATATTCGTGAAATACGTGAAGAAGTGCGCTATACCCCGACAGAAGGAAAATACAAAGTCTACATTATTGATGAGGTGCATATGCTAAGTGCAGGTGCCTTTAATGCGCTGTTAAAAACGCTAGAAGAGCCACCGGAACATGTGAAGTTTATCTTGGCAACAACAGAACCTCATAAAATACCCGCAACCATTTTATCCAGATGTCAACGATATGACTTTAAACGGATATCTACAGAAACCATTGCAGCAACACTAAAACATTATTTGGAAGAAGAAGCGATTGAAGCGACAGATCGTGCGATTCATTATATTGCAAAAGTGGCCGATGGTTCCATGCGTGACGGTCTTAGTGTATTGGACCAATGTATTGCGTTTTATTTAGGAGAAGAGATTACTTTAGATAAAGTATTGGATGTGCTTGGAGCTGTGGACACGGACGTGTTTTATGAGCTTACAGAAGGTATTATTTTGCGAAGCACAAAGACGGCAATGGAGGTTATTGAACGCATCGTCATGCAGGGACGTGATTTGAGCCAGTTTTTACTGGACGAAATTGCGTACTTAAGAAATCTGCTTGTGGTCAATACCATTGCAGATTCCAAAGAATTATTGGATGTATCAGATGATGTCTATGATGCCTTAAAAAAACAAAGTGATCAGGTAGAGGAAAATCTAATTATACATCTTATTAAATCATTTTCGAATCTAGAATCACAGATAAAATACATGACGGGAAAGCGAACATTGATTGAAATTGAATTAATTAAGCTTTGTCAGCCAGAATTAAACACAGAGCAAGAGGCAGTGTTATCAAGACTCCATACCGTAGAGCAACAGATACATGCCGGAATGCTTAATGCAGAGCGCTATGCACAGATGCATCCGAGTGATATGGGAGCCCATACACAAGGAGAACATCAACAACAGCCTCAGCAGGTTAAACAAAAAGTCGAGATTAATACGGATGCATTTCCTGAGGACATTCAAGTGGCGATTAAGGGATGGGCAAAAGTGGTTACAAGTACAACCGGATTATTAAAAGCAACCTTAAAGGAAGTATTGCCCTTTTATATGAATGACCAAAAACTAACCCTTGTGTGTAAGAATAGTGTCCAGAAAAATACCTTGTCAGAAGAGCAATATTTGAGTAAAATAATAGATGTACTTGAGTCTTTATATAAAAAGCGGTTTGAACTGAATGTCATTGAAGAAACAGAATATAGTGCATCCAGTGAAGGAAACTTTGAAGATATTGAACGAGCAATTCATAAGATACGTAATAAAATCAACTTTGATGTTGAGATTCAGTAGATATAAGGAGGAATTATTATGGCAAAAAGAGGCGGTTTCCCAGGTGGCGGTATGCCAGGAAATATGAATAATTTGATGAAGCAAGCACAAAAGATGCAACAAAAAATGGCAACAATGCAAGAAGAGTTGGATAGCCAGGAATTTGAAGCAGTTGTTGGTGGTGGCGTTGTTAAAGCCATTGTCACAGGTAAAAAAGAACTCAAGACCGTTACAATTGATCCGGAAGCAGTGGATCCAGATGATGTTGAAATGTTAGAGGACCTTATTGTAGCAGCGGTTAATCAAGCAATTAAAACAGCAGATGAAACTGTGAATAAGGAAATGTCCAAATTAACAGGAGGCTTAGGTCTGCCTAATGGTATGATGTAATCATGGATTATTATGGAACACATATACGAAAGTTGATTGAGGAGTTCTCAAAGCTTCCAGGTATTGGAGCAAAGACGGCGCAGCGTCTGGCTTTTTATATGGTTAACCAGCCAGAAGAAGCGGCAGAGCGTTTTTCAAAGGCGATTGTTGAAGCTAAAAAAAATACCCGTTATTGTGAAAAATGTTGTACCATTACGGACGATGCATTGTGCCCGATATGCCGAAGTGAAAAACGCGATGGCTCGACAATTATGGTGGTTGAAGAGTCAAAAGACTTGGTAGCCTATGAACGTACAAAGCAATATACGGGATTATATCATGTGCTTCACGGAGCAATATCTCCCATGCTTGGCATTGGACCTAATGATATCCGCATCAAAGAATTGGTGACGCGTATAGGTGCACAAGAGATTCAAGAAGTAATTTTGGCGACCAACTCAACGGTGGAAGGGGAAGCGACAGCTGTCTATATCAGCAAAATTCTTAAACCCCTTGAAGTAAAAGTTAGCCGAATTGCTAATGGAGTGCCTGTAGGCGGCGATTTAGAATATGTGGATGAAATTACTTTATTGCGTGCACTTGAAGGGCGCAAGACACTTTAAAGAGGATTATAAAATAACCGAAGGTATTTCGGTTATTTTTTTGTGCAGTTTTGCCGATGTAGATAGTAGAGAATGGAGATGATACAATGGCAACGAATATGATGATTCAGTCGATGAATGGAAAACCCATTGAAAATATATTAAATCAAGGAAAAAATATGAGCTCCCTTCAATTATCAACAGGGGATCTCTTTTATGGTGAGATTATCCACATGGATGATCAAGAAATGAAGATAAGCATTGATCATCAGTCAAATTCACAGGAAATGCTCCTGCAGATGAAAAATGCATCCCAAGAATTTCAGGTAGGCGAGACAATAGCGTTAAAAGTAGTCGAAGCAACAAAAGACATCTTAAAAGTATCTGTAGAAAAGCTGGAAACAGCAAATAAAAGTAGTCAAAATCACGACCCGACCAAAGATAAGCTTCAAGTAGGAAGCACAAAACAGACGATGCTTCAAGAAGAAAAACGTATGGAAGATACGGAGGCTATGACCCAAAAAAATTATGCTCAAGATTTTGCAGAGCAGGTAAAGCAAATTGAGACATCGTTATCAGAAAAAGAATATATGGCGCTTTTAAAAGAAGGATACGATTTGACAAAAATGAGTGTTCCCATGTTAAATCAGTTTTTAAAAATGCATCATCAACATACAGGTGGGGACTTTACGAAAGCTAATGTGGATAAGATAAAAAAATTTGCAGATAAAGTGGATAAAGTCAAGCAAATGGATACACCAGATGTGGTTAAGTTTTTGTTGGGCAATAAAGCAGCGACAATCTCAGAAATGTATAAAAGCTTATACTCAGGAGGTGAGCAACTACCGGAGTATGTTATGACAGAAGCCGATTATGAAAGTATAAAAAGTAGTGCACATCAGATGATTTCCAAGATACCAACCCAAAATGCACAGGAACTTCAGGCAATGACAAAGGAGCTGGTAATGCGTGGAGGTGCCTTAGACCAACGCAGTTTGGATGTCCTTGGGTTTTTGAACCAAGAACATCAAGGAGAAGATGTTCTAAAGATGGCATTATATCAGTATGAAAACAATGCAAAGCTTGAAAATTATAGTATCTCTGAAGGGGAAAGTGTGGAGACTATTATGTCGCGCCAAGAAATCGAACAAGCACTCGAAGAGATCCAAACGATTACAACCAAGGATTTACAACATGTACTAGCGCGCAATAAAGCGGCAACACTTGATAATATTATCCATATCCGTTTGGACCAAGAACTTCAACCTAATGAGACGATGACAAATGTACAAGACATTGAAGAAAGCCTTGATAAAGAAATTGAAAATCTAAATATCTTACGATATCAGATGACCTTTAAGGCGGTGCTGCGATTAAGTCTTCAAGGGATTAATATTCGAACAACGCCATTAGACTCACTGCGTAGTGCGACCCAGCAAATAGCAGCAGAGCATATTCCAAGTGATGTCATACAATCACAAGAGGCAACAGAAGGTTTGGAACAAACCCAGGTAATGACACAATCGCCACAACAGGTATGGACGTTATGGCAGTCGAATATGGCACGTATTAATGGAGCGGCAACGCAACTGATTGCCGATGCGTCCCAAGTGTCACCAACCAACCAAATATCGATTAATACATTGCTTGCCAGAGCAAAAGCAGGTACAGAGCGATATGATACACTTCGTACACAGGTTCGACCAGATTTGGGAGACCGAATCGAGAAGGCGTTTTCAAATGTGGATGCCATATTAAAAGATTTGGAGTTAGAGACAACGCTTTATAATCAGCGTGCTGTGGAGATTTTAGGACGTAATAATATGGAGATAACACGTGAGAATATCCAGAAAATAAAACTGATTGACTTGCCGTTGCAAGAACTTCAAAAAAATATGATGCCCCAGCATATAGTATCCTTTTTAAAAGAAGGAAAAAATATAATGAATATGCCAATAACTACGTTGACACAAGCGGTGAATAATAAAACAAATACGACGCGAATTAATCCTGTAGATCAAATGATTAAAGAGCTACATCAACTTTTAAAAGCAGAAGATGTTCCAGAGGCAACGAAGGAATCGGTTATTGGAGTTTATCGACTCATGCATACGATTTCGTCGACCCACAATGCAGCGGTTGGTTTTTTATTGGAACATACATTGCCTGTAAATCTAGAAAACCTCTTTGAAGCGTCTAAGTATATTCGCCAAACCCAGCATCAAGAAGGAAAAATGGATGTTACCATCGATGATGCGACCGGATTTTTGGAAACGGTTAAGCAAGAAGGACCTTCAATTATGGAACAAATTGTGACCGGATACTATGAGAAGGATATGGAGCTTCAAGCATTTTTGGAACATCCATCCAGTCTTGAAGATGAAGTCGAGAGCACTTTGCAAGAAATACGTGATAAAGTACAAGCCTTGGATTATGATAAAATCGATCAGATACTGTTAAAGTTAGATGGACTAACACAAACGGATGGTATGCAGTTGATGGATAAAATTATGCATTTGACCATTGATGAGATTACGGTATTAGAACAAGTGCAAAAAGATCCATTTATGTTTAAAATGCTGTTTGAAGAGATGGTGGCAATTACTCAGGAAAGTGATGTAGATAATACATGGATTGATCCGCTTTTTCAATCATATATGAACAGTCTTGAACAGCAGACAGGCGAAGAAAACGGACGTCAAGATATTTACAAGCAATTAGAGCAAATCAAAGAAGATTTTTTGGAAAAAGCGTTAGAGAGACTGGTTGAAAAAAACGACGGGGAAGGTCGTGCACGATCTTTTTCTGATGTGACGCGAGAGATTGAAGCGTATGGGGGACTAGAAGAAAAGCTTTTAGAGGATGAGAGCTATCATACGATTCCAGTGATGATTAATCAACAAATACAACAAATGAATGTGTATTATTTTGAACAAGAGCGTCGTCAAGGCAATCAAGAGGCATCCTCGTCCATATATATGCAGCTTACGACAGAGCATATGGGGACTGCGAATATTCGTATACGCTTTTCAGATGTACCAGAGGTAACCATGTTTGCAACAACAGACAGTGGTAATCAAAAGATGCAAGAGTATGAAGAAGAGATTCGTCACGCTCTTTTGGATCTGGATATGTCAATTCGAACCATCACCTATGCCTCTTTTGAGGTACCTAAACCTATGAGGTTCAATGGGGAACAGGCAAAGCGAAACCAACCTATACGTCGATATCAAGAGAGTCGTTTTGAGAAGGTGATATAATGGCAAGAGATGAAGGCATTAAAACATTAGCAGAAAAAATGATAGAGATTATTGGTAAGATGGATCAAGAACTTGGGTTTGAAAAAGCACAAGAGGCAATAGCATCTCCAATGCAACAAGAGGTAAACATCGAGAAAATTCGTCAAAAAGATTAATTTTTTTACGAAATCATCCGATAAAGGTAGAGAAGAGATAATATTTTCAATCAGAAAGGTGTGTACTTATGAGAATTAACCATAATATACCGGCGCTTCGAGCTTTAAATCAATTGAATCGGTCCAATAGTAAATTAGACACAACATTAGAACGTCTTTCATCAGGTCTTCGAATCAATCGAGCAGCCGATGATGCCGCAGGTTTGGCAATCACTCAAAAGATGGACACGCAGGTAAGAGGGTTGGAACAAGCGAATCGAAATGCCATGGATGGCATATCATTAATACAGACGGCAGAAGGTGCATTAAATGAAGTGCATGCGATGCTACAAAGAATAAGGGAATTGGCGGTTCAAGTTTCTAATGGTACTTATGATGCGTCCGATCGAGAAGCGGTGCAAAATGAAGTCAATGAGTTACAAAATGAGATTCAACGAATCTCGGATGATACAGAATTTAATGAAATGAAATTATTAAATGGAAGCGTTGACCGTCGTACATTTTCAGAAGACGAAACCGTAGGCAATATCGTGTCCATGAGCGATACGGTGACTCCTGGTGAATATGCTTTTGAAGTGACACAGGCAGCAACCCAAACAGAAGCTGTGGGTAGTGGCGTTGCCGCAGGCTTTTTTGATGGTGATGGTAAAGCAAGTGTTGGTGGTGTGATTAATGTTAATGGAGAGCAAGTTGATATTAATATAGGTGACACAGCCGATGAAGTTTTTGGAAAAGTGCGAGATGCGTGTGAACGTGTTGGCGTCACATTGACCTCATCGAATACGCCATTTGCAAATGGTGAGAGCTTGACTTTTACCCATGATAAATTTGGTGTGGACTATGAAATTGAAATTACCGGAACGAGTGATTTACTCGCAGGATTAGGCGTAGATACTCCAAATCTAACGGTTACAGATGGGACGGATATAGTTGTGGCTACACCGACAGGATTCCCTGCGGATATGACTGTTGAAGCGTCTGGAAATGAAGTCGTATTTAAAGCATCGGGTAACTTTGAATTACGTATAGCAGGAGCGGGTGCGTTAGGAACAACGACAATCAATATTCTAGAAACAGGACCATTAAACCTTCAAATTGGAGCTAATGAAGGACAATTTATGGAGATTCGTATCCAAGAGTTGTCACCTAAGACATTGCGATTAACGGAGATGAACTTAGCGACAGTTGAAGGGGCTCAAGAGGCAATAACGATTGCAGACGAGGCGATAACAACAGTTTCAAGTGTGCGAGCTAAACTGGGTGCTTACCAAAATCGTTTGGAACATACGATTGCAAACTTGCAGTCTGCCGGCGAGAATATGACAGCGTCTATGTCACGAATTCAGGATGCGGATATGGCATATGAAATGGCTCAGTTTACTCAACAAAATATTATTCAGCAAGCCGGAACATCTATGCTGGCACAGGCAAATCAGAGGCCGCAATCATTGTTACAGCTTCTACAAGGATAGGTGATTAAATGAACAAGGAACTTGTTAATGAATATCAAACCCGTATTGTTAATGCCAGTCGTAAAGAGCTTTTAGTTATTAATTATGAAATGCTTTTGTCAGAGCTTGAAGAGGCTCTTGAAGGGCTAGATAGTGATAATAACCTTCGCTTTGAAAAGGCTATGCATATGGCGCAAAAACTTCTAAGAGAGTTAAGTGAAGGGTTAAATTTTGAATATGCAATATCAAAAGAGTTGCTGTCGCTTTATATCTATGTGAATAAACTTTTTTTGGATGCACAGGTCCATGATCTAAAAGAACCTTTAGAGGAAGCGGTGACAATTATCCGTATCCTTTTAGATGGATGGAAGCAAGTAGAAAGCGATGAACAAGAGCCGGTCATTGCAAATGGACAAAAGGTCTATGCAGGATTGACTTATGGTAAAGCAGCGCTTAATGAGTCGGTTGATTCTAAACCTAATCGAGGTTATAAGGCTTAAAACAGAATAGAGTGATATAAATATTCAACAAAAAAGAGCTATTGCGAAAGCAAAAGCTCTTTTTTAATCGTTATGTATTATTCTGGTTGAGGAGCATCTACAGGACATACGTCTGCACAAGCGCCGCAATCGATACATTCGTCAGCGTTGATTACGTAAATAGAATCGCCTTCTGAAATAGCACCAGTTGGGCATTCTGATTCACAAGCACCACATGAAATACAATCGTCATTAATAATGTAAGCCATCCGTTACACCTCCTACTTAATCTGTTAACAGTCTCATTTTATACCATATAAACAATAAATACAAGATGAAATTTTTACTAGTCTTAATCTGTATTTATTCGTTCATAACAACGTGTTTATTATGTGTTTTAAAAATATCATATGTTCGTTGCATGAGAGCGGCACTTGGTTCAGGAGTATCTTTTAATGTATAGTCTAGTCCAAGCTCTTTCCACTTGTATCCACCCATTTGATGGAATGGCAAAAGCTCGATTCGATCAATATTAGGATAATTGCTTAAGTGTTTGGACAAGCCTGTGATTGCTTCTTCTTGATCGGTTAGATCAGGGACAAGAACGTAACGCACCCATGTAGAAATATTTTTCTCGCGCAGGTAGTCTAAAAACTTTAAAGTAGGTGCCAACTCAACACCAGTCAGATTTTTATATTTTTCAGGATCAAAGTGTTTTATATCTAATAATACAAGGTCGGTCAGGTTAAGGATTTCTTTGACTTGATCATTAAAAATATAACCGGATGTATCAATGGCGGTATGAATACCGTGTTTTTTTAAGCGCGTGAAGAACTCTTTGACAAAATCAAGTTGTAAAAGGGGTTCTCCCCCGGTGACGGTAACACCGCCACCAGAATAATTCATGTAAGATTTATATTTTAAAGCTTCTTCAACTAAGTGATCTATGGAGGTGTCTTTTCCGTCTTTCATAATCCAAGTATCAGGGTTATGACAATATTTACAACGTAATGGGCATCCTTGAGTGAATACAACGAAGCGAATGCCGGGGCCGTCAACGGTTCCGCAAGTTTCGATGGAATGGATTTTTGCCATTGTTTTACCTCCTTATTTGAATCTATAAATTAAGCTCGTTCGTGGAAAGTACGATTAATAACGTCAAGTTGTTGCTCGCGAGTTAATTTGACAAAGTTAACAGCATATCCAGATACACGGATTGTCAACTGAGGATATTGCTCAGGATGATCCATAGCGTCAATTAAAGTTTCTTTGTCAAAGACGTTAACGTTGATATGGTGACCGCCGTCATGGAAATATCCGTCAAGCATTCCGACAAGGTTGGTTACACGCATATCTAAATCTTTTCCAAGTGCTTTTGGAACAATAGAGAATGTGTAACTGATACCATCTTCAGCGTGTTCAAATGGTATTTTTGCAACAGAAGCCATAGATGCAATAGCACCGTTATGGTCACGTCCGTGCATTGGGTTAGCACCAGGAGCAAAAGGATCGCCTGCTTTACGTCCATCTGGAGTTGAACCTGTTTTCTTACCATAAACAACGTTTGAAGTAATAGTTAAGATACTCATTGTTGGAACGGAATCACGATAAGTCTTGTGCTTACGTAGCTTATTCATAAAACGTTCAACGATATCTGTAGCGATAAGGTCAACACTATCATCATTGTTTCCATATGCAGGATAGCTGTTAGGTTCAACTTCGTAGTCAACAGCAAGACCTTCATCATTACGGATAACTTTTACAGTTGAATGCTTGATTGCAGATAATGAATCGGCAACAACAGAGAGTCCGGCGATACCACATGCAGAGGTTCTTAGTATATCCCGATCATGAAGAGCCATTTGAAGCTTCTCATAAGCGTATTTATCGTGCATGTAATGAATGATGTTTAAGGTATTGATGTAAAGTTGAGACAACCAATCAAGAATTTGGTCGAATTTTGCCATAACTTCGTCATACTCAAGTACATCAGAAGTAATAGGTGCAAACATTGGAGCAACTTGTGTTCCGCTTTTTTCGTCAACACCGCCGTTGATAGCGTATAATAATGCTTTTGCCAAGTTGGCACGTGCGCCAAAGAACTGCATTTGCTTTCCGATAGGCATTGCAGATACACAGCATGCGATACCATAGTCATCCCCGTAGGTTGGACGCATAAGATCATCGTTTTCATATTGGATGGATGAAGTGTCGATGGATACTTTTGCCACGAAACGTTTGAAAGCTTCCGGCAATTGTTCAGACCAAAGCACAGTTAAGTTTGGTTCTGGAGCTGGTCCGAGTGTATATAATGTATGCAATACACGGTAGCTTGTTTTTGTAACCAGTGGGCGTCCGTCAATTGCTACACCACCGATTGATTCAGTAACCCAAGTTGGGTCTCCGGAGAATAAGTCATTGTATGAAGGCGTTCTAAGGAATCGCACCATACGAAGTTTAATAACAAAATGATCAATAAGTTCTTGAGCATCTTTTTCTGTTAAGAGTCCACGATCAATGTCGCGTTGAATATAAATATCTAAGAATGTTGACACACGTCCAAGACTCATTGCAGCACCATCTTGTTCTTTAATAGCAGCAAGATAACCAAAATATGTCCATTGGATAGCTTCTTGAGCTGTTGTAGCTGGAAGGCTGATATCATATCCATAGCTTTCTGCCATTTGCTTAAGCTCTTTAAGTGCTTTTACTTGTTCAGACAACTCTTCACGAAGAATAATCACATTTTCTTCCATGTAATCCATTTCAAGTTGTTTTTTTGAGGATAACTTTTCTTCGATAAGTCGATCAACACCATATAGAGCAACACGGCGATAGTCACCGATAATACGTCCACGGCCATATGCATCAGGAAGTCCAGTAATAACACCACTTCGGCGCGCACTTCGCATATCCTCAGTATAGGCATCAAAAACACCATCATTATGTGTTTTACGATAACGTGTGAAGATCTCTTTTGTATTTGGATCAAGCTCATATCCATATGAATCTAGGGCGTTTTCAACAACACGAATACCACCAAATGGCATAATTCCACGTTTTAGTGGAGCATCTGTTTGAAAACCAACAATTTTTTCGATGGATTTGTCCAAATATCCAGGTCCATGTGAAGTGATTGATGAGGGAACTTTAGTTTCAGCATCTAAAATTCCTTTGTCGCGTTCTTCAAGCATTAGCTTACTGACTTGATCCCATAGTTTTGTAGTATCTTCTGTAGCTGTCTCTAAAAATGCATCGTCATCTAAGTATGGCGTGAAGTTTCTTAAAATAAAGTCACGAACATTAATGCTTGTTGTCCAACTTCCTTTGTTAAAATCATTCCATGCAGCATTCATTAAGAATTCCTCCTTTATGCTCTCTTAAAAATATAATATCAAATGAAAAAACCTTTTAAAAGGTTATTCATGTTTATGATTATATTATATATGTATACTGTATACACGTCAAGAGGTTTTTACCGGATAATGATAATTGTTCTTAATCGCACGAAAAAAATGATTTTAATACGCACAATCTTATGAATATGATATAATAAAGAGCAAAGTGACTACGAATGTTAAAGCGGAGGTTAATTATGAATGAAGTATTAGATTTAGTCATTATCGGAGCAGGACCAGCCGGGATGACAGCGGCTATTTATGCGAGCCGAGCACAGATGAAGTTTGTTATTTTAGAAAAAGCGTTTCCTGGAGGACAAATTACAAATACATATGAAATCGAAAATTATCCGGGAATCAAGACAGCATCAGGATTTGAACTTACAACGATGATGCAAGAACATGTAACAAACTTTGGTATTGAGATTCAAACAGAAGATGTTCAAGACGTTGAGTTAGATGCAACGATAAAAATAATAAAAACATCAACAAATACCTACCATGCCAAGACGGTAATTTTTGCCATGGGAGCAACGTGGAAAAAACTTGGAGTTGAAGGGGAAGAGACTTTTTCAGGACGTGGAGTCTCCTACTGTGCCACCTGTGACGGTGCTTTTTATCGCAACAAGACGACGATGGTTGTCGGGGGCGGTGACGTAGCTGTAGAAGATGCTATCTATCTGGCGCGTATGTGCGAAAAAGTCTATCTTGTACATCGCCGCGATGAATTACGTGCAGTAAAAGTGTTGCAAGAAAAACTGTTTGAACTTGAAAATGTTGAAATTATCTGGGACAGCGAGTTGACCAAGATCGAAGGGGACCAATTTGTGAGTCGAACAGAAGTAGCCAATAAAAAAACCGGTGAAGTGCGCTCAATCGATGCAGATGGTGTATTTATAGCGGTAGGAAGTAACCCTAATACTGAATTTTTACGTGGAAAAGTCGATATGGATCAAGGGGGCTATATAGCAACCGGAGAAAACTGCATGACCAATGTTGAAGGTGTTTTTGCAGCAGGAGACTTACGCCAAAAATCCCTGCGACAAGTCATCACAGCATGTGGAGATGGAGCAACGGCGGTCTATAGTGCGGAGCGTTTTATATAGACCTATAGAGAGTGTATAAGAAGTAATGGAGGAAAAGATGAAAATAAAAACCATAGAAGTGAGTTTTTTGCAAACCAATTGTATGATCATATGGGATGAAGCGACACACCATGGTATTATTATTGATCCGGGTGCAAAAAGCGCTAAAGTTCTTGAGACTATTGAAGCTGAAAACTTAGTCATTACGCATATTCTTATTACACATGGACACTTTGACCATGTAGGCGGAGTGAATTTTTTAGTAGAAGCATTAAAGGAACAAGGCCAAGCGCCACAGGTGTGTATGCATGGTTTGGAAAAAGAGGAAATGGAAGCAGGGGCTAAAAAACAGCATGAAAAACAGTTTTTTGATATTGATATAGATTTAAAAGACAAACAATCATTAAACGTAGGATTTACAGCATTTGATCTAATTGTGGTTCCGGGACATACAAGCTATAGTGTGTGCTTTTATAATAAGGAGCACGGGTTTGTTGTATCAGGAGATACCCTCTTTTACCGAACGATTGGTACATCTGGATATTATAATGGACCGGATACAGACTTGCGCGAGTATGTGAAAAGACGTCTACTAACGCTTGCGGATGAGACTGTAGTATATCCTGGGCATGGAGATACGACAACAATTGGTGATGAAAAGCGAATGAATCCGTTCCTTGCATAATACGCCTGTTATTTTAAGGTTATGAAGATACATATATGTGTCGATATAAAATATATAAATAACCTTTAAAGTAGGTGATATAATGAATGGAAAAGTCTTATTGTTTGTACGAGATTATCAGATAAAAAGAAACTTGATTAGTTTGCTGACACATTTACAAGTCCAGTTTATGGAATGTTTTGAAGAAGAAGAATTGAGCTTTAAGTTGCAATTATATACACAAGGCAATCGTATATTTATTTATGAGTTTACAGGCAATGTCACACAAGAAGAATATGAACGTGTGAAAGCGATCAAGGACAAAGGCTGGAAAATCCTTGCTATTTATCCAAGGTATTCAACCCGCTTTATTGATGAAAGCCAAAAAATACAGATTGACGATATATTAACCCATCCGATTGAACCGGAATCCATGAAGCGCAAGATGATTGCACTTATTAATAAGATGGCACCGGAAAGTAAAACTCAGCCAGTTCATCCTGAGAACTTACAAGATGCAGTGCGGGTTGAGATAAACCGAGCAACACGAGGTAATTATCCCTTGTCGTTTATTATGATTTCTCCACCGGAGATGTCCGATGAACACAAGGATATTTTTTCTGGAAAACTAAAAGAACATCTACGAGAGACGGATATGATTTATACAGAAGATGATGCAAACACATACATGATGTTGTGTCCGTTTACTCCCAAAAATCTTCTGGTTGAAGTAGAAAACAAGATTCGACGGGTGTTTGAAGAGCTTAGGGAACCCTTTAAGATAGCGCGTAAAGACAAAGTATATGTTCATGGACTTACACTAGATGAAGATGGTCAATCGTATCAAGAAATCTATGAAAAATTGCTAAAAGGCATTCATGACAGTAAATTATTAGATCAAGAGGATATTCAAGATATATTTAAAGATCGCACGAAGCTTATGGCGTATCGTAATCTGTTTAAGCGAATATAACTTGCTTGTTTCTTCATATGTTTTGTATTATAATGAAGGTGTAAGAATATGAGACGGAGAAGGTGAATAGATGAAAGAACGCAGAAAGTATAAACGTTTGCCAATTAAGTTAATCATTGATATTGACAAACTCTTTAGACAAGATAATGAAATTATTAGCGACATAAATGAATCGATTGAAGTCGTCGATATTTCAAAACGTGGTATCGGCTTTTTGTGCAAAGATGAATTGCCATTAGATTACTACTTTAATGCAAAGATTCAATTTGATGAAGTACGTTTTTTCTATTGTGTCATTAAAATTATCCGTAAAGAAAAGATTGACCAGGGATATCATTTTGGATGTGAATTTGTTGGACTGGCAGAGTTCTTATCTAAAAAAGTAGATGAATATGAATCGATTCTTAATGATATGGATTCAGAAGTATAGAAAGATGTGCGTGACTAAGAGATAAAGCAGTACATGATGTACTGCTTTTTGTTTAACTTTTTTTACTGGAGGTATGATATGAGCATGTTAGAAGCTGCGGCACAAGCGAAAAAGGCATCAATTAAATTAGCGGCATCATCAACGAAACTAAAGAATAAGGCTTTGAAAAATATTGCTGAAGTATTGGTGGCCAACAAGAAGATGATTATAACGGCAAACCAATTAGACTTAGAACAAAGCGAAGCAGAACATTTAGAAGCGCCGTTACTGAAAAGACTGCGTTTTGATGATGCAAAGATTGAAGAAGTGGTGGAAGGAATACACAGTTTAATCAAACTAGAGGACCCTGTGGGACAAGAATTGTTAAAAACCGAACTTGATCATGGGTTGATGTTGGTTAAAGAAAGTTGCCCTATCGGTCTGATTGGTGTTATCTTCGAGTCGCGCCCGGATGCCCTTGTTCAGATTGCAAGCCTTTGTTTAAAAAGTGGCAATGCAGTTATGCTAAAGGGTGGAAGTGAAGCAAAAAGAACGAATAAGGTTTTGACCGAACTTATTGTTCAGGCAACGGATGAAGCGGGGATTCCTAGTGCATGGATTCATAATATTGAATCCCGAGCAGAAGTGTCTAAAATGCTAGGTCTTGATGAATATATTGACTTGATTATTCCAAGAGGCTCCAACGCATTTGTGCGATACATTATCGAAAATTCAAGGATTCCGGTTCTAGGTCATGCAGATGGCATCTGCCATGGATACATTCATCGGGATGCGGATATACAGATGGCTGTTGATGTTGCTCTAGATTCAAAAACCCAGTATGTGGCTGTATGTAATGCCATGGAAACACTATTAGTGCATCGAGGCATTGCCAAGGAGTTTTTGCCTAAATTAGCTGCAGCATATGCACCCTTTAATGTTCGCATCCATGGGTGTGAAAAAACACAGATGATTATTGACTGTGAATCGGCAACAGAACAAGACTGGAAAACAGAATATCTAGATTATGAAATTTCGATTCGAATTGTTGATAGTATGGAAGATGCAATAGAACATATTAATACTTATGGTTCAGGACATACAGAGACGATTGTGACACAAAACAAAGACAAGGCAAAAACATTTATGATGCTTGTTGATTCAGGAAATGTTTTTCACAATTGTTCAACACGATTTAGTGATGGATTTAGATATGGATTTGGTGCGGAGGTTGGGATTAGCACCAACAAAATACATGCAAGGGGTCCGGTTGGACTTGATGGGCTATTAATCTATAAGTACAAACTTTATGGGCATGGACAAATTGCAGGTGACTATGCACAAGGTATAAAAAAATTCACCCATCGACACATTAAGTAACATATGATTTTGGGATCATTATAGGCCAAGGAAAATTTTTCATCAACGAAAAATATCCTTGGCCTTTGTGTATGATTTTAGTTGTTTTTAAATCGATAGGTTGTCTTTGTACGATATATTTGTCCCGGTTCTAGAAAGCGACTTTCAACAAATGGTGCATTAAGAGCATCCGGGTAATACTGGGTTTCAAGGCAAAAGGCTGCTTGCTTTTGAAGGGGAATATTATCGCTGGCAATAAAGGTATTATCAATATAATTGCCAGAATAGAAAACGACACATGCAGCATCTGTGGTGACTTCCATGATGCGACCTGTTTTTGGGTCTTTGGCAACGATTAAGGGAGCGCTTGATGGCTGATTAAGCTCAAAAGCGTGATCGTATCCACCGGCGATACGAATTTGCTCTACATCGTCATTGATATTTTTACCAATAGGTTTTGCTACACGAAAATCAAAGACGGTACCTTCTACAGGGCTAAGACAAGTAGCGATGGTCTCTTCATTTACTGGAGTATATCGGGTTGCTTGAATTTCTAATTCATGGTCATGAATCGTTGTTGTATAGTCTCCACTTAGGTTGAAATAGCAGTGATTAGTCATGTTAACAAAGGTTTTTTTATCAGTTGTACACGTGTATTGAAGGGTGAGGGCGTTGGTATTATCAAAAGAATAACTGACGGTACAATCTAGATTACCTGGAAAGCCCTCGGTCATATCGGGACTCATATGATGTAAGGTAATACTGGCTTTTTCCTGACTGCAGTATTCGCTGACTTCCCATATTTGCTTGTCAAAAGCATTAAGACCTCCATGTAAGTTGTTGTTACCATCGTTTTTGGCTAAAGTATATGTGGTGTCGTCAATGTCAAAGGAAGCGCCGGAAATCCGTCCGCCGACTCGACCAATCATAGCGCCAATATATCCGTCATAAGTTTCATACTTTTGAACATCATCATAGCTAATGGCAACATTTTTAAAGACACCGTCTTGATCAGGTACGTTGATACTTCGGATGATTCCCCCTAGGTTTAAAATGGACACACTGGCACCTGCTTCATTCGTGAGTGTATACTCCATCACATCATCGCCGGCTTGAGTTTTTCCAAAGAGCTTTTTGCTGATTTCCATAATGCATATCTCCTTCTCTACACTAGATTTTTGCAAACAATTTTACGATAAAATCCATTATACACCAACGCTTATAATGCTACAAGTAAGCAAGGGATAAAATCCGTTTCGACTGTTGCGAAAACAAGTAAAATATGTAATACTATAGAATGAAAACTAAAATAAATTTATGTTAGGAGACAAAATGGAAAAAGTTGTATTAGCTACAGTTGGTGATGTGGAAATCACAAAAGAGCAAATGATCAATATTTTAAGAAATATTCCTCAAGAGCATGCAGCAAGTGTTGCTGGTGAAGAAGGACGCGTACGTTTACTTGATGAAATGATTGCAGGTGAACTTTTATACTTAGACGCAAAGAAAAATGGTCTTGATGAAGAAGAAAACTTTCAAAAAATCTTAGAAGATACAGCTAGAACTTTATTACAACGCTATGCTGTAAATAAATTATTTGAAGGCATTGAGGTTTCAGATGATGAGATTAGTACACATTATGATGAAAATAGAGACCAATATACAGAAACAGAAAAAGCGAGTGCAAAGCATATCCTTGTAGATACAGAAGAAAAAGCACTTGAAGTTAAACAAGAAATCGAAGACGGCAAAAGCTTTGAAGATGCAGCAAAAGAGCACTCAACATGTCCTTCAAAAGAACGTGGTGGTGAGCTTGGAGAATTTGGACGTGGCCAAATGGTCAAAGAATTTGAAGATGCGGCATTTGATGCAACTATCGGAGAGCTTGTAGGACCTGTACAAACACAATTTGGATTCCATTTATTGATTGTCGATGCAGTAATCCCAGCAGCGGTTCAACCTCTTGAGCAAGTAAAAGATGCAATTCAAGGGCAGTTGGCACAAGCAAAGCAAGCGGATGTATACTTTAAGGCAGTGGACGAATTGAAAAAAGAGTATCCTGTAAAAGTGAATCCTGAAGCATTGAAATAAGCTATGACTCCTAGGGCCGTTCAGATTCTGTTCGGTCCTTTTATATACCTTTTTTAGAAGGTCCATGATATAATTAGAGGACAAAGAAATTTTCTTAGAGTAAATACAAGAGCATTACAGAATGGAGAAGCGTATGCCGCTAACAAAAAAGCAAGGATTTTTAAATAAGGTGTATGACATAATATCAAAAGATCAGGTATTATGTGATGAACCTTTAAAAGAATATACATCATTTAAGATAGGAGGACCTGCAGATTACTTGATTTTTCCAAAAACCAACATGCAGGTTAGTCGTATAATTAAGCTTTGTAAACAAGAAGAGATGCCTCTATTTATCCTTGGTAATGGAAGTAACCTCTTGGTTACAGATGAAGGCTTTCGTGGTGTAGTGATTCAACTATACAAAGCATTTAATACAATAACGGTCGATCAGACAAGGATAATAGCTCAAGCAGGTGCTAGACTTAGTCAAGTGGCCAATGCGGCAGCGCGTGCCAGCTTAACAGGGCTTGAGTTTGCCTCAGGGATTCCAGGAACCCTAGGCGGAGCCGTCTTTATGAATGCAGGAGCCTACGGAGGCGAGATGGAGCAAGTTGTGCGCCGGGTGACAGCAGTAGACATGGAGGGGAACCTATTTGAATTTACACATGATGAGCTAGCGTTTGCGTATCGCCACAGCATGTTGCAAGATCGGCACATGATTGCCCTAGACGTTGTGATAGAACTTCAAAAAGGAGATCAAACAGAGATTCGACGGATTATGTTTGAACTGAACAAACGTCGCAAAGAAAAACAGCCATTAGAATTTCCAAGTGCGGGAAGCACATTTAAACGTCCGGAGGGATATTTTGCAGGAAAGCTTATTATGGACGCTGGTCTTGCGGGATACCGGGTTGGAGATGCGATGGTGTCAGAAAAACATTGTGGATTTATTATTAATGTAGGTGAGGCGACCTGCTCAGATGTATTGGCGCTCATTGAACATATTCAAACGGTTGTCTATGCGAAGTTTCAGGTAACGTTGGAGCGAGAAGTCAAAGTTATTGGTGAGCGGTGAATTAAGGAGATAAGATGCAATTTTCAATTATAACAGGTATGTCGGGTGCAGGAAAAAGCACCGTATTAAAAAATCTTGAAGATCTAGGATATTTTTGTGTGGATAACTTACCGCCTACACTCATCGGAAAGTTCGCTGATATCTGCTTTAGCCCAGACTCGGGTATCAATAATGTGGCATTAGGGATTGATGTTCGTGGTGGAGAGTTTTTCAATGTGTTGTTTGAAGAAATTGATAAATTAAAAGCTGCTGACTATGAGATTAACATGGTTTTTTTAGAATCCTCTGATGACGTCTTAGTGAAGCGGTTTAAAGAAACGCGTCGCCGTCACCCCTTAGTGAGTGTTGGACGCATAGAAGATGGGATTGCACAGGAACGCGAATTGTTAAAAGAAGCAAAGCGACGCGCAGATTATATTGTAGATACGTCGTCGTTACTGACACGAGAATTGAAAAATGAAATATACAAAATATTTATAGAAGAAAAAAGCTATGATAACTTAATTGTGTCGGTATTGTCCTTTGGATTCAAATATGGAATTCCTTCAGATGCGGACCTTGTCTTTGATGTGCGCTTTATTCCCAATCCTTTTTATCTGGAAGAGCTTCGCTCAAAAAGTGGAAACGATCAAGAAGTACAAGAGTATGTTATGAAATGGGAGTCGTCACAAGTTTTTATGAACAAGTTGACGGAGATGATTTCGTTTTTGCTCCCACATTATGTACAAGAAGGAAAAAACCAACTTGTTATTGCAATAGGATGCACCGGGGGCAAGCACCGTTCCGTGACGTTAGCCAATGAGCTTTATGCACGGTTGGATGCAGATGAATACAGTGTCAATGTCTATCATCGAGATATTCAAAAAGATGCGCGTTTAGGGAAGTAAGAGGATGCTATGTATAAAAATAAAAGGATTGTATGCATTGGAGGCGGAACAGGTCTATCAACAATGCTTCGGGGCTTAAAAGAATATACCGATGAACTTACAGCAATCGTTACGGTAGCTGATAACGGGGGACATTCGGGAATCTTAAGAAAAGAGATGAATATGTTGCCGCCAGGTGATATTCGTAACTGTCTATTAGCTTTAGCTGAAACTGAACCTATTATGAAAGAAGTGTTTCAATACCGTTTTCATGATGGGGTGCTTAAAGATCATAATTTTGGAAATCTATTTTTAGCCGCCTTAACGTCAGTTTATGGAAGCTTTGAAAAAGCGGTTGAAAAAGCAAATGAAGTTCTTGCAGTAAAAGGGCAGGTGTTGCCTGTTTCGATGGAAGATATTCAGTTAAAAGCTACCTATGAAGATGGAACAACAGTTATTGGAGAACATGAGATTGTTTATACAAATAAAAGTAGTTACAAACGTATTATGGGAGTTGAATTGGTTCCACAAGAAGTACAACCCTATCCAAAAGCCATTGAAGCGATTTTAAAAGCGGATTTGGTTGTTTTGGGACCGGGAAGCTTATATACAAGCATTATTCCGAATTTATTGGTAAGCGGTGTTGTGGATGCCATTAAGCAATCATTTGCAACGATTGTCTACGTAGGTAATATCATGACACAGCCGGGAGAGACCGATGGTTATACCCTAAAAATGCATGTAGATGCCATCGAAAAATATCTAGGAAAAGATGTGCTACAATATATCATTGCCGATGATTCGCAGTTTGATGAAGAAGTACGTAAGCGCTATTTGGAAGAGCATTCCATTAAGGTAATCAATGATATTGATATAGATGTCTATAGAAATGTCATTACAGATCAGATTGGATGGTATTCTAAAGAGAGTGGTTATATCCGTCATAATGCGGAAAAATTAGCCGAGATTATTATTGAATTATAGGAAGAGGTGAAGACAAGTGTCCTTTTCATCGACGATAAAAGAAGAAACTGCTCGACTGATTGATTCGCCAAGGCATTGTCGAATTGCAGAAATTGCCGCAATTATTAATATGAGCGGGACGATAGAGTTTGATATAGAGCGAAATCGTTATGGAATCATGGTGCAGACAGAAAATGCAACAGTTGCAAGAAAGTACTTTACATTATTAAAGAAAACATTTAATATTAGTGTTGAAGTCGTTACGCGCAAAAGCCGATATTTAAAGAAGAAGAGAGTCTATAACATATATATTTTGAAGCGGCAAGAAGTGACAAAAGTTTTACAAGCATGCCACTTGTTGGAAGATAATAGCATAAACTATCGAATTGATCCATTAATTGTTGCCTCGACGTGCTGTCGAAGATCATATATCCGAGGTGCATTTTTAGCAGCGGGTTCCATGAGTGAACCGGATAAGACATATCATCTAGAGATTGTTGATGCTAGACAGTCCCACAGTAAAGAGCTGGTCAAATTAATGAATCATTTTGACATGGATGCCAAGATTGTTCTTCGCAAAAAATACTATGTGGTATACTTAAAAGAGGGCGCTCAAATTGTTGAGTTTCTCAATGTTATCGAGGCACATGTAGCGTTAATGAAACTGGAAAATTTACGCATCTTGAAAGAGATGCGCAACAATGTGAATCGCATTGTAAATTGTGAAACGGCCAATCTTAATAAAACGGTATCTGCCGCAGTTCGGCAGATTGAAGATATAAATTATATTCAAGAAGCTGTTGGTTTACATACGCTGTCAGAAGGTCTTGAGGAGCTGGCTTTACTGCGACTAGATCATAGCGAAGCAAGCTTAAAAGAACTCGGACAGATGTTGTCTCAGCCCGTTGGAAAATCAGGTGTTAACCACCGATTAAGAAAAATCAGTCAGTATGCAGAAAGTTTAAGAGAAGCAAGGGAGGATTAATTATCATGAAGGAAAAAAATATCGAAGTAAAAATCGCATCAGGGTTAGAAGCGAGACCGGTTGCGTTGTTCGTACAAGCAGCAAGTCAATTCCAGAGCAATATCTATGTATCCGTACAAAATAAAAAAGTTAATGCAAAAAGTATCATGGGAATGATGTCATTAGGCGTTTTAGAAGGTGAATCAATTCTTATTATTGCAGACGGTGAAGATGAAGAAGAAGCAGTGGTAGCACTTGAAAAATATCTAACTGAGGGCAAATAAATATGGAGCAATGTCTTATTTTTGCAACAAAAAATGAAGGAAAAATGAAGGAAATTCGTGAAATATTATCGGATGTACCTTATAAAGTACAGTCAATGTCAGAAGCTGGTATTGACATTGATGTAATTGAAGATGGTGATACATTTGAAGCCAATGCACTCAAAAAAGCCACTGAGATTTGTCAAGTCAGCAAGTGTATTGTCTTGGCAGATGACTCCGGACTTGAAATCGATTTTTTCGATAAAGCGCCAGGAGTTTATTCGGCACGATATCTAGGTAAAGATACACCATATTCAGAAAAAAATGCAATCATCCTAGATCGGATGAAAGAAGTTCCTCGTCATGAACGAACAGCCCGTTTTGTTTGTGCAATCGCAGTGGCCTTTCCTGATGGAACAACACATGTCGTACGAGAGACGATAGAAGGCGAGATTGGCTATGAAAGCAAAGGAGACAATGGTTTTGGCTATGATCCTATATTTTTTGTGCCTGAACATAAAATGACGACGTCTCAGATGCCTTCAGAGTTAAAAAATCAACTAAGCCATCGTGGAAAAGCTTTAAGAAAAATGAAAGCGTTATACTTTAATGCATAATGGAGTCGAAGAATGTATAAAATTTTGGTAATTAGTGACACGCATCATCATATTGGCAATGTAATCGATTTAATCGGTCGAATTAGCGATTTGAATCATATTTTGCACTTAGGGGACCTTGTTGCGGATGCAATGGATATAAAAGCAATCTGTGACGTTCCAGTGCATTTTGTATCCGGCAATTGTGATGGATATCATCCAGATATTCATGACACACTACTTGTAGAGATAAAAAATAAAAAATTTTTGTTAACCCATGGTCACCATTATCATGTAAAAACATCTTTGACGCATTTAGAGAAAATAGCGAAAGATCATCAAGCCGATGTTGCATTATTTGGACATACACATATGTCACATTTGGGATACAAACAGGATTTATTAATTATGAATCCTGGAAGTATTTCCAATCCAAGAAATTCAAAATTCCCTTCTTACGGGATAATTGAAATCGACGGAGAAGGGCGAATTCACGGGACTTTGAATGATTATAAAAAAAGTTTGTAAAAAGTGTTGACAAGCGAATATAATGTGTGTATAATATCACTTGCGCTTGAAGTTACGGAAAACATCAAAAATTACTTAATAATTACGATGAAAATAACCGATAGTGTGACCGATGAAAATCGGGGTGTGGCTCAGCTTGGCTAGAGCGCTTGATTTGGGTTCAAGAGGCCGCAGGTTCGAATCCTGTCACCCCGACTTGCATATGCGGGTGTAGTTCAATGGTAGAACACCAGCCTTCCAAGCTGGATACGTGGGTTCGATTCCCATCACCCGCTTATTTTTATCCGTAGCTACATGGATAAAAGTATGTGCCTGTAGCTCAGTCGGATAGAGCACTGGCCTTCTAAGCCAGGTGTCATGGGTTCGAATCCCCTCAGGCACGTTTGTTTCAAATAATATTTAAATCTGGTGGGTATAGCTCAGTTGGTTAGAGCGCTAGATTGTGGCTCTAGAGGCCGTGGGTTCGAATCCCATTACTCACCCTAAGTCATAAAATGACTTAATATGAATTATAGGTTTGACAAGTAACATGAATTACTTAATAATAGTAATTAGTAAGTAACGATGGGCATTCGCCAAGCGGTAAGGCACAGGACTTTGACTCCTGCATTCGCTGGTTCGAATCCAGCATGCCCAGCTATGGGGCACTAGCTCAGTCGGCTAGAGCACTAGACTTTTAATCTAGGTGTCCCGGGTTCGAGTCCCGGGTGCCTCATTATAAATAGTTTATACTATTTATGCCAACTAAATATGCGGGTGTGGCGGAATTGGCAGACGCACTAGACTTAGGATCTAGCGCTTTACGGCGTGGGGGTTCGACTCCCTTCACCCGCACTATAAGAGTCTCAAGCTTTTGGTTTCAAGGGTTTGGGGCTTTTTTGTGTCTGGAATTATTTTTCTAAAAAAAGTATTGAGATGCATTTCACATTTCAATACTTTCTACTTTCCTTTGCGGTATAATTATATTTTCAAAATTGTTCGAACACTCCCAATGGCTCAAACGTTATTATATACTTTTTATCTATACGATAAAACAAGCCAAGTTTACGCTTGTAATATTCGATAGTCTCTATTAAAAACTCCTCAGTCACCCCAAGATATTCGGCTAATTCTAAGCGACCATGGCAACGAGCTTTATGTGCTTCAATAATCATATGCAGTGGGATAAGTTTTTCATAACCCCAAGCTCTAGCACGTAATTCCTGTTTCCGATTGGCTATAGACGTTTGATCAAGAATGTCACCATGTGATGTATGGTAGTGACCAATTTCTTCAGCTAAAATACAAGCTTTTTCTGTAGTTGTTTCTATGTGCTTGCTAATGCCGATAATGCCGTCTGCATAGAGACCTTTTGTTCTCATATTCAATTCATAGATATCATCAATATCACTGTCGATCATCAATTCCTCATAAGTCATTTTTTCACCCCTATAAAAAAACCTCATACTAATTCATCTTATTTTTTGCGTTTGCTTTTTACAAACGCTTTAAAGGCTTCTATCTCTTCTAATTCTTCATCGCTCCAATCTTCGCTATCATGATGAGCGGCAATTGTTTGAATATCATCACTGGGGGAATCATCCCATCCCATAAGATATGCTGGATGACATTGAAAAAGTTTTGCCAATTCAACGATTGTCTCATGCTTGATATTTTTTATTTCTCCACTTTCATATCTTTGTGCAGTAGCTTCCTTTACGCCCAAATAATTAGCAACTTCAGCAAGTGTCATATGTAAAGACAATCTTCGATTTTTTATTCGTTCATTTATAATAGCCATCGAGCCACCTCCTAAAGATAATCATAGCACCTACTTACGTAAAATGCAATATAAAATAAATATATCGTTTGAACTTACATAATACGTATTGACATCCAAAGAAAAGGGTGTTACTATCGACTTACGCATTAAGTAAGAAAAAGGTGTGAGCTTACACGATGAGTAAAAGACATAGATTATATAAAGTAAGAAGCAATAAGAATAGGGAGGCGTAATTATGGAAAGAAAAGATACGACGAGTACGATCATAAGATCAGAGCATAATATAAAAACAGCAGTAGAGCAGATGCGAAAAGAATTGTTTGAATATGGATTTATATGTAGAACCATCAAGAAGCTGCAGGCAGAGGTCCAAGATTTGGGTAATTTGGTCAAGGCAGAACGCGATACTTCAAAAGCAATTGTGTATTGGGGATCAGAAACACAAAAAAGCAATAAGATTGTTGATCCGACGGCAGATGCTGTAAGCAATATTATTGATAAATATGAAGCGCAGGTTGTATATGTAAATCAAAAGTTACACGACTTATATATGAAAAAAAACCGAGTTGAAGAAAATATAGATATGTTAGATGATCTTGAGCGCAAACTCATCGAACTAAGATATTTTAAAAAACTGCGATGGTATGAAGTGGCACGTGGTGTTGAATATAGTGAACGCCATTGTCGCAGAATGGACAATGCAATTTTAAACAAATTAGTGCAAATTTAGAAGTCGTCCTTTTATGTCCGTTTTTCTATGCTAAGATAATAGTGTAAGAAATTGCAAAGAGCTTGAAAGCGTATTATAACAATGTGGGATCCGATATCGGGTCCTATTTTATTTTACTCTACAAGTTCAATTTTATTCTTTAAAGGAGGTGAGGTAATAGATGGCGAAGGAGAAAATGGAGGGATTAATATGTTAAGTATGATTCAAAACGGTATCGTGGCAAAACTCGAGCAAGAGTTTGGAACAAAAATCAACGTATACGTTGATGAGGGTGTAGAACAAGGTTTAACGAAACCTTGTTTTTTAATTGCTATAGGAAACCCGAGTGTAAGTCAAAAAATAGGTTCAAGATTTTTGGGACATCATCCATTTAGAATCAAATATCTTGGGATGAGTTCACAAAACAATTTAGAGATTCAAATGTTGGCTCAAGATCTCTACGAAGCGTTAGACATTATCACAGTATCAAATGGTGATAAACTTCGTGGAACGAAGATGCGTCATGAACTGGTTAATGGAGAGTTACAGTTTGATGTGAATTATGATATGTATGTTCGAAAAGTTGAAGAGCCAAAAGAACTTATGGGAACACTAGCAGTTAACAACCTAATTAAGGGAGGAAAAGTATGAAGACGAGACAAAAAGGAGTACAAAGCAGTAGGAATAAACATATGAATCAGTTAAATAGTAAGAAAGGATTGGTGAAATAATATGGCACTTGGTGGTGGTACGTTTGTCCTTCAAAACAAAGTGTTACCTGGAACGTATATTAATTTTATTAGTTCCATGAAAGCTTCAGCAACATTATCAGAACGAGGTGTGGCAGCTTTGCCTGTAGAACTGGATTGGGGTGTTGATGGTGAAGTCTTTACGGTGACAGTAGAAGAGTTTCAAAAGGACGCATTAAAGATTTTTGGATATGATTATACACATGAAAAACTAAAAGGACTCGTTGATTTATTTAAAAATATTCGAGTAGGGCACTTTTACAAATTGATGAATGGAGGTAGTGCTGCATCAAACCTCTATTGTGATGCAAAATATAAAGGTGTGCGTGGTAACGATTTGATTATTGTTGTCAAAGTTAATACAGATGATAACACCAAGGTTGATGTGCAAACCTACCTTGGCACAACTTTAGTCGATGAGCAAACGGTTCTTGCAAATACAGATCACCTTGTCGACAATGACTATGTACAGTGGAAGGCAAATGTTGAGCTTTTGGAAACAGCAGGTCTTGAACTTACTGGAGCGGTTAATGGCATTGAAGCGACGGGAGTAGAATATCAAGCGGCACTTGATGCGTTTGAAGCCTATAATTTTCACACCTTTGGCTGCTTATCAACAGTACCTGAGATTGTTGACCTTGTGGTGCAATGGACAAAGCGATTACGCGATACAGTTGGAATGAAGTTTCAAACGGTTGTATATCGTACGTCGTCAGCTGATTATGAAGGCGTCATTAGTGTGGAAAATACTGTTACAGATTCCAATGCACGTCCGTCGTCACTGGTTTATTGGGTGACAGGTTCAGCGGCAGGGACACCGGTAAATAAAAGTCAAACAAATAAAATATATGATGGTGGATTCAACGTGGACAGTCGCTACACACAACTTCAGTTGGAAGAAGCCATTCAAGAGGGTAAGTTCGTTTTCCATAAAGTGGGTGATGATATTAAAGTGTTAGATGATATCAATACTTTTGTTAGTGTAACAGATTCAAAATCAGGAGATTTTAGCAGCAACCAAACGATTCGAGTCTTTGACCAAATTGCAAATGATATTGGTGTAGTGTTTAATACGAAATACTTAGGGCATGTTCCAAATGATGCAGATGGACGTATTAGTCTGTGGAACGATATTGTTAAGCATCATCAAACACTTCAAGGGATTCGTGCAATCGAAAACTTTGAACCCAATGATGTCAGTGTTGAAGCTGGAGATACAAAAAAAGCAGTCGTTATTAGCGATAAAGTGACACCGGTTAATGCAATGGCACAATTATATATGACAGTAGTTGTTGAATAAGGAAGGAGTGAAGGATAATGGCAAATTTTATGAATGCAAAGGATGCAATTAGTGCGTCTTTGGCTAAATGTTTCGTGACAATCGAAGGAAACCGTTACGAATTCATGCAGGCAATCAACTTAGAGGCAAGTGTTGAGAAGACAAAAACGGAAGTGCCTATTTTAGGAAAAACAGGGAAAGGAAATAAAGCAACAGGATGGACTGGAAGCGGAAACGCAACATTCCATTATAATACAAGTATCTTTAGATCCTTACTAAAGCGATATAAAGACAAGGGTGAGGATGTATATTTTGATATTCAAGTAACCAACGAAGATCCGACATCTGGTGTAGGACGACAAACGGTCATCTTAAAAGACTGTAACTTGGATGGCGGGATTTTGACTAAATTTGACGCGGATGCAGAATATTTAGATGAAGCAATCGACTTTACATTTGAAGATTTTGAGATTCCGGAAGAGTTTATATCCTTATCAGGGATGCAGTAAAAGCACCTAGAAGTGCATATTAATATATTGATAAGAACAAAAAAGGGATGTGCATAGAATGCGCATCCCTTTATCATTTAAACGATAAGAGAGGAAGAAAACAATGGGAAATTTAGCAGGTTTTTTGGCACAAAATGCAAAGAAAATAGAAAACATACAATATGTAGTTTCAAAACGTTTTACAGATGAAGAGGGGACGCCAATTCCATGGGAAATTCGATGTATTACATCAACAGAGGATGAAGCATTGAGAAAGTCATGTACAAAGCGTGTTCAGGTTCCGGGCAAACGCGGGCAATTTACTCAAGAGACGGACTACAATCTATATCTTGGGAAGTTGGCAGCAACATGTACAGTGCATCCAAACCTTGATGATATGGAACTTCAAAACTCATATAATGCAATGGGGGCAGACCTTGTCTTAAAGAATATGCTTTCACCTGGAGAATATTCAGACTATTTAATCAAAATCCAAGAAGTCAACGGATTTGAGGTGAGTTTTGAGGAAAAAGTAGAAGAAGCAAAAAACTAATAAGTGAAGGTGATCTTGAGGCAAATATTGCATATTATTGCCTTCACAAATTTCATAAATGGCCTCATGAATTTTTGGATTTGGAGAGGAATGAACGTGCGTTTATCGTAGCGGCCATTGAGATTAAAGTAGAAGAAGATAAGAAAAGAAATAAGAAAGTAAGTCGACCCAAAAAGAGATAATTATTAGATGAACGCACAAAGGTAGGTGATTACATGGCAACATTAATGAATACATTACAACTAACAGATGGTAATCTTCCGGCAATAAGAAAAATGGATCAGTCGATCGATGTGATGACAGGCAAATTTCAAGCGGTTCAAAAAATAACACAGAATTTTGTAAACGTAGAAGTTATTCAATCGGCAAGACAAGAAATCAATATGTTAGAAGAAGCAACCCAAGAATCATGTGGATATATGGAAAAACTTAAAAAGACGATGGGAGATTTAAAGGTTGGCGAAGGCGTACAAAAAGTGATGAACCTGTCAGACAAAATGGTCCAAACGACAGCGAAGTTGAATATGGCGAATGACGGTCAACAAAGTACGGCAGAACTTCAAGATATGATTTATCAATCTGCCAATCGATCGGGGACATCCTATGAGGCGAATGCTGGTGCGGTTGCTTCGTTAGCAGAAGGACCCGGAGGCACCTTTTCAGATAACGGAGAAACGATTGCTTTTGTAGAAGCATTTAACAAATCCATGGCGCTTGCCGGAGCTAGCCAAGAACAGATGGATTCAACGCGTACAGAGCTAGTGCAGGCGTTGGGATCAGGCGCATTAGGTGGAGATGATTTTAGCTCGATATTTGCCAATGTGCCCCAAGCTGTTCAGATGATTGCCGACTATATGGATGTCCCTATAGAACAGATGAATACTTTAGCAGACCAAGGGGCGATAACAGGCGATGTCGTCAAAGGCGCGTTACTTTCGTCGATGACAGATATAGATACGGAATTTGAAGCTATGCCTATGACGTTTGAACAGATGGGAACCGTTATAACGAATTCGTTGCTTCAGACGTTTGAACCGCTGCTTCAAGGAATTGCGCAAGGGGCACAGCTTATATATGATAATTGGTCTTTTATTGAACCGATTTTTTGGGGGATAGTAGCTGCAGTAGCAGCATATACAGCTGTAACAGGAATTATGACTATTGCAACATGGGCGGCTAAAGTGGCGCAAGATGGTTTGAAAGTTTCTCTTTTGGCAAATCCAGCGATCTGGATTGCCCTAGCTATTGGGATTCTTATCGGACTAATATACCAATGGATACAATCTGTTGGTGGCCTTGAAATTGCATGGAAAATTGCGATGAGTAGTATTATGACAGCTTGGGACTGGCTGAAGATAGGTTTTTTCACAGGAATCAACGGGGTGCTTAATTTCTTGGATAAGTTGAAGGTTGGAGCAATGGCGACAGCGGTAGCTATCAAAAATTACATGGGGGATATGAAAGCTGATTTCATAATGCTTTTACAAAATATGGTAAATAGTGGGATTGACATCATTAATGGCTTTATAGAAAAGCTCAATGGTCTTCCAGGTGTATCCATAGATGTAATTGAAAAAGTGTCTTTTGGTACCAACAATGAACTCATAAATGAAGCGCAAAAGAAAGCAAGGAATGAGGCATTCGAAAATTACAAGAATGAAATTGAAGCGGGGATTGCTGAGCGTGATGCAAAGATGAATCAAATGAAAGATGACGCCCAAAAAGCGATGAGTGAAAGACAAGCTGAAATAGATGAAATGAAGCGTCAATCTTCGGTAGAAAGGGATGATACGGTAATTACGCCACAACCATATGAACCAAAGGTTGCTGAAGAAGAGACGGCTTCCAACACTGCAAGAATGGCAGACACTATGGATGTGGCAGAAGAGGACCTTACATATTTACGTGACCTAGCAGAACAAGATGTCATTAATCGATTTACAACGGCAGAGATCAAAGTAGACATGGGTGGCATCACCAACCAAGTCAGTGGAGAACAAGACCTAGATGGAATGGTTGAATATTTGGAAAATACACTTTACGAGACAATGGCTGTAGCTAGCGAGGGGGTGCATGAATAATGGCATATATTTTTGAAATGGATGGTGTGGCCTTACCGGTCGCACCGTCCAAAATGCAGATGAAAATCAAAAATAAAAACAAAAGAATCAATCTCATCAATGATGGAGAGGTTAATATATTAAAATCAGCGGGTTTGACAGATATTTCCTTTACAGTGATGATTCCGCATGTAGAATATCCCTTCGGATACTATCCGGATCAATTCAAGCCGGCTTATTACTATCTAAGCAAATTTAAAGAATTAAAAAAGAATAAAAAGCCTTTTCGATTTAATGTGTACCGCAATAAGATCATGGGGGCAAAAGTCTTTGGAACAACTATGCTTGTGTCCATTGAAGATTACGCTATTGAAGAAAATGCGGCAGATGGGCAATCAGTGAATGTCTCTATTAACCTAAAAGAATGGAAGCCTTATAAAACAAAGGTGGTAGCTATATCCAAGAAAAATGAAGAAAACGTTGCAACCATTCAGACAACACGTGAAACTGGATCTGCGCCAAAGCCAAAGACATACACCGTTAAACAAGGCGATACACTTTGGAATATCTCAAAGAAAAACCTTGGTCAGGGAGCTAAGTACAGAGAGATTGCATCCTTAAACAACATCGCAAACCCAAATTTGATCTTTCCAGGGCAAGTCTTAACAATGCCTATCGAGGAGGTGAGTCAATGATTGAACTCGAAATTCAAACAAAAACCCTAAAATATTTTCCTGTAGTAGAAGGGACAATTCAATGGGTGACTGAGAGGAAGGGGCAACCGGCAAAACTCACATTTTCGGTGGTTAAAGATGAGATTATCAACTTTCAGGAAGGGGACATGGTTAACTTTGTTGTCGATGGCTACAATGTTTTTAAAGGATTTGTATTTACAAAAAATCGAGATAAAAACGGTATCATTAAAGTGACAGCTTATGACCAACTTAGATATCTGAAAAATAAGTTTACGTATGCATACGAAAATAAAACAGCAAGTGAAGTCATTCAAACCTTATGTAAATACTTTGGCATAAATACAGGACAAATCGAAGAGACACCGTGGGTTATCGCACGCAAAATAGAGCAAGATAAGTCGTTGATTGATATGATGTTAAATGCCTTAGATTTAACCCTTCAAAACAGTAAAAAGCTATATATACTTTTTGATCAGTTTGGCGAACTTACATTGCGAGATGCCGAGGCGATGAAGTGTGACCTATTAATCGATCAGCAAAGGGCTGAAAATTTTCAGTACCAATCATCGATTGATAATGAGACGTATAACCTAGTTGTATTGCGTAATAAAGATAACGGGAAAAAAATTATTGCTTCAGATAATGACAATATTGAAAAATGGGGGCTGTTACAATACTTTGATCAATTTGACACAGATGATGTGAATGTGCAGTCAAAAGCAGATGCACTTTTGAAGTTATATAATCAAAAGAGGCGCTCACTTAAGATAAGTAAAGCCTTTGGTGACCCAAGAGTACGAGCTGGATATCATGTACCTATAGATGTCCATCTAGGTGATATCGTGGCAAAAAACTACATGCTGGTTGAACGAGCGACCCATTCCTTTAGCCAAGATGTGCACACGATGGATTTGACATTAAGTGGAGGTGGTATTCATGCCTAATTTAATTGAGATTATTAAGCAAGCATCTGTAGAAGCAATAGAAGCATCGAATCCAACAGCTTTTGTATATGGGACGGTCGTCAGTGCGTCTCCGCTTAAGATAAACTTAGAACAGCGCCTAACACTCGATGCTTCACATTTGATTTTAACGACGCTTGTGCGTGATTTTTCGGTAGACGTTACCTTGGATCATGCGACGGCAAATGCACAAGGAGGGACGGGCGATAGCTCCTTTGCAACGCATAAGCATGCTGTCTCTGGGAAAAAAGCGATGACGGTTCATCTGGGATTAAAAGAAGGGGAACAAGTTTTACTCATACGTCGTCAAGGTGGACAAAAATATATTGTATTGGATCGGATAAGGTAGGTGATGGTTGTGATTCCAAAAATAAACGAAGAACTTGCTAGTGATTTTATATATGAAGAGCTTCCAACAAAAACATTTAAACTCAATGGCGCGCGCCAGGTTATTGTTGGACAAGCAGATGAGCTTGAAGCAATGCAACAAGCCATATACTTAATACTTAACATTGAACGCTATGAGAATCTCATCTATTCATGGAACTATGGAATAGAGCTACATGACTTGTATGGGAAAAGTGTGGAGTATGTTCTTGCGACGCTTGAATGGCGGATTGCAGAAGCGCTGCTACAAGATACAAGAATTACAGAGGTAACAAACTTTGATTTTAAGACAAATGGAAACAAGATACATGTCACCTTTACTGCGACAACAGTATTTGGTGATATAGAAGCAGAAAAGGTGGTGAAGATATAAATGTATGAAGAGGTAACCTACGAACATATTTTGCAAAGGATGTTAGATAAAGTTCCTATGGACGTGGATAAAAGGGAAGGTGCCATTATTTATAATGCGTTGGCACCGGCGGCAGTGGAGCTGCAGAACATGTATATTGAGTTAGATGTAATCTTGAATGAAGCGTTTGCAGATACACAGAGCAGACCTTACCTTATAAAGCGGGCAGCAGAACGTGGAATTATTCCAAGCGAAGCGACAAAGGCGGTTGTTAAAGGTGTGTTTAACATAGATATACCGATAAATTCAAGGTTCTCACTCGGTGATTATAATTATAAGGTGGTGGAACAAATTACAAGTGGACAATTCAAGCTTGAGTGTGAGACAAGCGGCGAGCTTGGGAATCAAATAGGGACATTGCTACCGATTTCCTATATTGCAGGTTTAACACATGCACAAGTAACGGAGATATTAATTCCGGGTGAAGAGGCAGAGGCAACGGAAAATTTAAGGCAAAGATATTTTTCTTCTTTGGAATCCCAGTCCTATGGAGGAAATGTGGCGGATTACAAAGAAAAAACGATGGCACTTGCAGGAATAGGTGGAGTGAAGGTTTATCCGGTATGGGATGGTGGAGGCAGCGTTAAACTGGTGATTATGGACTCGACATATGCCGTTCCAAGTTCCGCGCTTATTGAGGCGACCCAATCTGCAGTTGATCCGATAGTCAATCAAGGACAAGGAAAAGGTTTTGCTCCAATAGGGCATGTCGTCACGGTTATGGGAGTAACAGGCACAGCCGTAGATATTGCAACGACCATCACCTATCAAGAAGGCTGGTCGTGGGAAGATATTCAACCATATGTAACAGCTGCTATCGATGAATATTTTCATGCTTTGGCTTCTGATTGGGATACAAGCGACAATCTGATTGTTAGAATTAGTCAGATTGAGACGCGGTTACTCAATCTTACAGGCATCCTAGACATAGCCAATACAACCATCAATACATTAGCTCAAAACTTGGTGATTGATCAAGATAGTATTCCGGTGAGGGGGGATGTAAGTGGATAATAGACCATTGATTGATTATTTACCGCAGGTTCTTAAGGAGGTCAGGGAATATAAGGCAATCATGGCGACAGAAGAACCGGAACTCAGGACGTTGTGGACAGCCCTTGAGGATGCGTTGAAGGACAACTTTGTTAGCGAAGCAACAGAACACGGAGTGCTCAGACTGGAAAGCATCCTAAAAATCACGCCAAAAGTAGCAGATACGTTGACAGATAGAAGATTTAGAATCAAGGCAAGGTTCAATGAACAACTTCCATATACCTTTAGAACATTGGAAGAACGCTTGAGGACTCTTTGTGGTGAAGACGGATATACGTGTGAGTTGCTGAGTGATAGTCATATGCTAAGCGTTCGAGTAGAGGTGGTTGCAAAAGGACAATATAGTGCAGTTGAAGAATTGCTTCATCGTTTAGCCCCAGCAAACTTAATAATTGACTTAGAACTAAGATACAATCAAAACGCAACATTAAAAAACTTTACACACGCGCAATTAAGCGCTTATACGCATAAACATTTAAAAGAAGAGGTGATTATTTAATGGGAAAAACATATACATCCAATTATAACTTAACAAAAGATGACGAAAACGAATTCTATAATGTAGCGGTACAAAGTGAAAACATGGATTTGATAGATGGAGCACTAAAAGCATTAAGTGATGAGAAAGTAAGTCATATAGAAGGGAAAGGCCTATCAACCAACGACTACTCAGACGCAGAAAAGCAAAAGCTTGCAAAAATTCCAGAAGATGCAACAGACTATCAGCATCCAGCAACACATAGCTTGGATATGATTACTGAAACAGGATCACGAAAGATTTTTTCATCTGCAGAGAGAACAAAACTAAGCGGGATAGACGAGGGGGCAAACAATTACAGACACCCCGATAAACATGCGCCAGATATTATAAAACAGGACTCAAAGAGCAGATTTGTTACAGATGCAGAAAAAAATATCTGGAATAATAAAGCGAATACAAGCTTAGTTACAACGAGCGTGAATGGTTTAATGAGCAAAACTGATAAAGTGAAATTAAATGGAATTGAACCAGGAGCGCAAGTAAATGCGGTAAAAAGTGTTATGGGTAAAACAGGGGAAGTGACAGTCAATAAAAGAGATATTGGTTTAGGAGCAGTCCAAAATTATGGAGTTGCATCAACGCAAGAAGCACAAGCGGGGAAAAGTAATCAAAAATATATGACACCGTTGAGAGTAAAAGAAATGTTAGACACAGGACAAACATATAAAAAAATACCGTCATTAATCTATGAACTAAAAAATGCTGGACCGGATACATCTATTTCAAGTTTAATATTTAATGTTTTTGATAATGTATTATATTACTCATGGGCGACAGACCACTCAACAAAAAGATACTATGATTTAGGATCGTACAACATGCAAACAGGAGAGAAGAAAAGTACTAATTCTAGTTCGAACAAAATATATGACGTTGATATTATCTTCAAATGGGATGATAATTATGTCGGTACAATTTCAGAAGCAGGTATTAGAAAAATACATAAAGAGACTTTTTCAAGTAGTATCGTTGCAACACCAGTTGCAAAATTTCCGCGTGGAAATTTTAAGGAAGAAGAAGAATATATTTATTATATTGGAGCCACATCTACAAGAGAATCGAGCCTTGTAAAATTTAATAAGGTAACAGGAGCTCATGCAATTTATTCTATGAGTGGTTATGAAAGAGAGTTTTGCATAGTTGGAAATTATATAGTAACGTGTATAACAAATGAAAAATTTTATAGAGTACGAGATAAAAACACCTTAACGAGGATATCGACATCTGAAACTTTTTCGAGTACTGATCACACATTTGAGATGATATCAATATCCGACAGATATGCTATAGAAGTCACAGAAAATATGCGGTTTAAAAAGGTTGAAATTGATCCAAATAGTGGGGCTATATTAAATGTCACATCCGATAGTAATTCATATAATATAGACAGTATACGAGGTTTGAAAAAGTTATCTGATTTATACATTTATATTGAAGCGACAAGTGTTGATGAATTAGAAACAATCATTTTTTTACTCAATACAGACACTTTAAGATTGACATTGATTGCAAAACAAAGTTTTGAAGAGCGTATTTTATCAAGTCATATCAGAGATGGAAATAACATTGTGTCCTATGGAGAATCTGGATTTTATATCAGGGATTTGCTTTAAGAACAAGATGATTTTAAAGAAACAGTAAAAAAAGGGGGGAGTATTATGAACGAGGAAACTTGCATTGAAAAACATAATAACATCAACCAGCGCCTAGATGTGCATGACAAGAGATTGAACAATCATTCTCAGAGAATCGATGAGCTTGAACAGCATCGATCGCGCACAGAGACGAAGCTTGAAAATCTGTGTGAACAAATCAAATCGTTGGTAACTACTATTAAATGGGCTATGGGCTTAACAATTGGAACGTTGTTAAGCTTTTTTATTTGGTATATACAAAATCTTTAGGAGGAAGGGATATGAAAATCAACTGGAAACAGAAGTTAACAAGTCGTAAGTTTTGGATGGCAGTCACAGGGTTTGTCACAGCAATTCTAACTGCTTTTAATGTGGAGAGCCTTACGATAGAACAAGTCGTATCCATTATTTCTGCATGCAGTGTGTTAATTGCCTATATTATTGGTGAGGGCTTAGTGGATGCGAAGAGGGAGAGGGTGAACCAAGATGAATTTACAACCGATTAACGGAAATATTCACATTACATCACCTTATGGGATGCGAATAGATCCTATAGACAAAGTAAAAAAGTTTCATAATGGTGTCGATATTCGAGCAAATATCGGCACACCGCTTTTGGCGGTAGCAGATGGAGAAGTAATTATATCCAAAGTAAATGGTGGAGGAGCTAAGAAGGGGTATGGATATTATATCGTAGTGCAGCATAAAGGGTTTGTAACCTTATCAGCGCATTTAAATCGTTTAGGCGCACCAGTTGGAACGTTAGTGAAAAAGGGTCAGGTTATTGGATATACAGGCAATTCTGGAAAGTCAACAGGACCGCACCTACACTTTGAAGTGCATAATACAGATAGAATATCCAATACCTTCTTTAATAGAGATGTAACAGGCAAGATGGCAACGAGTATTAATCCTAAAACTTTCAAAGGGGTTCCGGATTATGTTCAACGTATGATTGACTCTGATTTTGACCGTGTAGATGATTGGGTGGCATTTATTGAGCAGCATAAAAATGACGAAGGAATAGGTAGATTTTTAGAAGAAGCGTTTATGAAGTTAAGCTAACATCGAAGCGACACTTAATTCGACCCATTAATTGGTTTGTCTATTTGGCAGATTTTTTTGACAATAAATTGACAACGATATTCTATGTGTTACTATATAAGCATAAAAATATAGAAAGAAGAGGTAAAATCATGAAAACAAAAAGAGTATTAGCATTATTATTAGCAGTTATGCTAATCGTATCAGCGTGTGGGGGAAAAGCAAGTGATGAGATTGAGTTGACCATTCCTGCGGATTACATTGGAGAGACAACACAAGAAGAATTAACAGCTGCGGCTGAAGAAGAAGGCTATTCATCAATTGTACTTAATGAAGATGGTAGTGCGACATATACCATGACCAAGGAACAACATGAAGAAATGTTGGGACAGATGCGAAGCGAGATGGACGCCGTGATTGATGAGATGATTCAATCCGAAGAATATCCAAACCTTGTTGATATAGAAGTCAATGACAATTATTCAGAGTTCAAAATTACAACTAAAAATGAAGAGCCAGATATGGCAGAATCCTTCTTGACGATTTCTTTTTACATGTATGGTGGAATCTATGGAATCTTTAGTGGTGAAGAAGTAGAGAATATTCAAGTTACATTTATTAATGAAGCAACAGGAGACGTTATTTCAGAATCCAACTCAAGTGAGCTAGGTGCAGAATAAGTTTTTGAAAAAAGATACATAGAATCCTTGACTATCACCTTAGGTGTTAGTATATGCTTATCCTGAGGTGATGATTATGTTAATTCATGAAGTAAGTAAACGCACAGGGCTTACTAAAAAAGCAATTGAATACTATAGTGCAAAGGGGCTGGTTCAGCCTTCTATCTTAGACAATGGTTATAGAGAATATAGTGAGGAAGATGTTCTTATATTGGACAAAGTCAGCGTCTTAAGAAAACTTGATGTAGGGATTGAACATATTCGAGAGATACTTGAGGATACATCAGGCTCAGCCATACAAAATGTGGTGCTGAAAAAAGAGTTGGATATTCAACGAGACCAAGTCAAAAAAGAACTTCTTGCAAAACTAGGTTCTAACACACCGGAGAGTAATATCAAAGATGCACTACAAGCTATTGAACAAGGTAAAACTATTGGAGATAGGCTGTTGGAAGCATTCCCCGGATACTATGGACGGTTTATTTGCCTACACTTTGCGCGGTTTTTAAATGAACCGATGGTGACCCATGACCAACAAATGGCGTATGATAAAATTCTAACATTTTTAGATGAGATGCCGCCTTTAGTCATACCAGAAGAATTAGGTGCGTACATGACGGAGAATAATAGGGATATATCTGTCGATCAGATCAGTGCTATAATAGAAGATACCCAAAGTGCGATAGAGCATCCTGACAGATTTTTTTCAGAGAATAAAGACTTTGTCGAGCGTTATCTGGCATATACATCTTCGGATGAATATAAGGAGTCGCCTACGTACAAGCTAATGACACTGATGAAAGAATTTAATAGTGCAAACGGTTATTATGATGTTTTTATTCCGGCAATGAAGCAGCTAAGTGCTTCATATGCAAGGTATTATCAACAAATTGAGAATGTGAAGGATATGCTTGATATCTAGATATTCTATAAGCCCCCAGCAGCGCTTTATATAGCATTGCTGGGGGCTTTTTTTAGCCAAGAACATATGTAGCGATAAGCTGATCTAGCTTTCGAATATCAACATCTTTTTTGAGATTAAGTTTAAAATGCCCGGACTTTGTCCAAAATTCCATTTCGGTGTTAACGTCCAACATTCCAGGGGCGTTTTCGCTCGAATACATATCAATAGATTTAAAAGGAATTGAATAGACCTCGACTTTTCTTCCGGTGATACCTTGCTTGTCGGCGATGATAAATCGCTTGTTTGTAACAACTGCAACATCACGAATTGTTTTATAAGCAGCCACAGGCTTTTCCCCAGGTACAAGAATCTGTAAGACTTCCGGTGGAATTCGATCAGCCTCTTGGGTAAATGTCCATGTTAAGATTTCACTAATATTTGCCATAATACTCCTCCATATCTTTTGACACTATTGTAGGATATAAAACTATTTGTGTCCAGTATCTTTCTAGGATATACTGTAATCGGTATTGTTTGAAGACGTAATATATCATAGAAAGGAATAATCCATCGATGCGTAAAAGATTTTTTCTCAAGAACTTAAGTTTTTTCATTGTTTTACTGTTAATCCCTATTATTATCATGGGAACCTTCTCTATACAGATGGTAAAAAACTACATAAAAAAGGATATTGAACAGGATAATATCCTTTTACTAAATCAGATAAGGGAAAATATGGATTTGATTATTGGAGAGCTTAAACCTTATGAGCTATCATTGGGGTTGGATGGAGGTAATTCATTTTATATAAAAAAAATGTTGAATTCTCAGACTCTAGATTTTACAGATATTAGTAATCTCAAAATTATTATGAATAACTTATCCTCTTTGTCAGATGCACGTGAATACATTGATTCAATCTATATTTACTTTGAAAATGATGGGAAATACTTTATGACAGATAAAGGGAAATTACGTCTACATAGTGTTCGCGACCAAGGTTGGTACGACTCATTTTTGCAGAATCGTGAAAAAATCCATTGGTCGGAACGACGTACAATTCAAGATGTAGGCGATACGAAAAAAGAGGTGATCTCGCTATATCATGTTTTAGGAAATAAAAAAAATGTTATTGTATTTAATTTGGTTCCAGAATACTTTGCCAAGATGGACGGTCAAATCAATAGCTCGAATGGACGACAAGTCATCATAGTAAACAGTGAGGAGAAGGTCCTTTTTAATAATTCTGATGGATTTGAAGTGGGCTTTGCAAAGGTATGGGACGAGGTTGAGAATATTGAAAATTCTAAGGTGGTTTTTATTAATGAAAAAGATAAAAGCTATATTGCTCAAAAAATAGTGGCTAAAACCAATGGTTGGAACTACATTCTTATCTCAGATGCAAGAGAAGTCTATACACTATATTATCGTCTAAACCTTTTAATTATTGTCTTTATAACTATATCAATTTTTGCAGGGACAATTTTGGCATTAATTTTTACCCGCAACAGTACTAAAAAGATTTATGAAATCATTGATATTTTTCAAGCGGCTGAAAATGGAGCAAAAATTCCACGCCTTACCCATGCGACAAAGGATACATATACTTATATTGTTGAAAATATCATCAAAACATTCATCAACCAAAGTTATTTGAAGAATCAATTGGAACTACGAAAATATAAGTTGGAGCTTGCACAGATGTCAGCGCTACAGATGCAGGTCAACTCCCATTTCATATATAATACGTTAGATACAATTAATTGGAAAGTATATCAATTAACTCATGAGGCGAATGAAGCTAATGATATGATTGGGTATTTATCAGATATATTATACTACTCTCTAGAAAAACCGGAGGAAAAGGTACATTTGTGGGAAGAAATTGATAATGTAAAAAATTATATCTCCATTCTTCAGATTAGATATAAAGATAAATTCGAGGTACACTGGGAGGTTGATGAAGAAGTCGTTGATAGATTAGTTCCGAAAATTTTGCTGCAGCCATTGGTTGAGAACTCGATTTATCATGGAATAAAGCCTATGAACGGAAAAGGTCGCATAGATATATATATTGCAAAAAGTATTCAAGGGACACGTATATCCATTGCAGATAATGGGCAAGGAATTGATAAGAACAAACTTGAAGAAATTAAAAAGACGATAAAAAAATCAAGTGAAATTAAAAGTGGCAGTATCGGCTTGCATAACATCAACAGCCGACTTGTTTTAGCAGATTGCCCGGAGCTTGAGATTGATAGTAACGGTAGTGGGACCACAATCATTTTAACAGTAAAGGAAGAGGACAATGTATCAATTATTAATCGTTGATGATGAATTTGAAATACGAAATGGATTGTTGAATTATGATTGGAAAAAATTGGGGTTTTCTGTTTGTAAAGCTTTGGAAAATGGAGCCCTGGCATTAGAATATGTGAATAATAATCATGTGGATGTGGTGCTATGCGATGTACGCATGCCAATTATGGATGGGCTTGTTTTTGCAGAAGCGATTAAAAAAGAAAAGATAGGTGTAAAAATTGTTTTTTTAAGTGGCTATCGTGATTTTGAGTATGTACAAAAAGCTATGCGCTACGGAGGGTGTGATTATTTGTTAAAACCTACCCGGTTTCATCAGCTGGATGCTGCATTTAGAACACTAAAAAAAGAACTAGATGATGAAAATATGCAGGAAGTCATCTACAGAGAACAGATGTTGGGGGAAGGACAAAAAGAAGCACAAGATAAGGAAAAACTAGACTTGATTATTGAATCGGTGAAACACTATTCTATAAAACATCTAGCGACGTCGACATTGGAAGAGGTAGCAGTGTTTGTAGGGCTAAGTCCAACGTATTTGAGTAAATATTTTAAGGACAAGACCGGAAAAAATTATAAGGAGTTTTTGGTTGAGCTACGGATGAATAAAGCCAAAGAGATGCTCAGTGATGTGCGTAACAAGATATATGAAATAAGTCAAAGTACAGGATATACCTCACCGCAAAACTTTACACGTGCCTTTAAAGCGTATTTTGGATATTCACCAAGTGAGTTTCGAAGTGTATCGGACAAAGAGAGTAATAAATGAGAGGTTTTAACAGGTTATGATAATTGAATTGAAAGGACACAAATTTTATAATAAATGCGTACAACAAATTATAAAGGAGGAAATTGATGTATGAAAAAAAGGTGGATAGCAATCACGCTGCTTGCATTACTTCTATTACTCGTTGGATGTACGCAAGAAAACGAGAATACAGACGCGGCGATTACCCAAGGCTCAGGTAGCCGAAATGGTGAACAGGTTCAAGATGAAAGCGTAGAAGAAACCGTAGAGTTGCGTCTTGCATGGTGGGGAGGAGAAGATCGTCACAGTGCGACCATTGATGCGGTAAATAAGTACATGGAAATGCATCCAAATGTAAAAGTGGTTTATGAAAATCAAGGCTGGGAAGGATACAAAGAAAAAATATATACACAGTTAGCCAGCGGCAATGCACCGCATTTGTTCCAAAATCATTATACTTGGTTACCCGAACAGGCAGTTAAGGGAGATTTGATTAAAGATTTGTCTGGATATATGGAGCAGTTAAATGAAGATATTTTTCCGGAAGGATTCCTAGACACAAATGTTAATTTTGATGGGAAGACCCTTGCCATTCCCGTATCATTAAATACTACAGCGATTGTAGCCAATAAACAATTATTAGATGAAGCAGAGATTGATTATACAAAAGCATGGTCATTTGAAGATTATTTTGAGGCGAATCAAAAACTAAAAGCTCTTAACACAGAATATTTTGTGGAAAATGGTATGGCATCATCAGATATCCATAAGTATTGGTTTGCGATTTATTTGACACAGCTTACTGGGAAAAAATATACAACAGATTATCAGTTGAGTTATGATTATGAGGATGTAGTTAGTGGGTTCTCTTTTATTAAGCGTATGTTTGATGAAGGCGCAGTTGAACCGTTAGGGACTTTAGAGTTATATTCCGGAAAATATGACCAAAACCCAAAATGGATTAATGGTGAATCAGCACTTAGTTATGGAATGTTATCAACTATTGATGCAACGGCAAATGTGGATTATGAGACAGTTGTTATTCAACCTCCGATTTTAGCAGGTGCGCTCGATAGTTATTACAAAATTATTTGTGGCCATGTTTTTTCTATACCGGAATCTGCATCGGATAAAGAAACAGAAGAAGCAGTAAAATTGTTGGAATGGTTGATGAATTCTGAGGAAGCGGCAAAAGAGCTAGGTCTTTCACGAGGGATTCCGATTAGTTCGGCACAAAAGAAAGTTTTGGAAGAGGAAAATCTAATTAATCCGCAAGTAACTCAAGCAGAACAATATATTCGAGATCTGGGTGATGGCATTGGTGAAGATACATTAATTCGTAACAAAGAAATCGAAGCGATTGGTGCAGAGATTATTTCAAAAGTTGCATTTGATATGCTTACACCAGAAGAAGCAGCGAGTGAATACATTGAACTAATTAACGTAAAATTAAGTGAGTTAAAACCAGAATAATTTTTAGAATACGTATTCTGTTCTATAAAAATGCTCGAAAGAAAATAGAGGCTTTCGGGCATTTTTAAAAGACAGTTAAGATGGTTATAAACTAGAAAGGAATACAATGAAAAAAAGAAATAAAAAAGAAATGATAGGGTTACTATACATTAGTCCTTGGATCATAGGTTTTTTGATTTTTGGCTTATACCCTTTGGCTTTATCATTATACTATTCATTTACGGACTATAGTGTATTGTCTGAGCCAACCTTTGTAGGACTTGACAATTATATTTATATGTTTACTAAAGACCGTGATTTCCTACATTCATTAACAGTAACAATTAAGTATGTATTGATGGCAGTGCCGTTAAAACTTATAGCAGCTTTATTTTTTGCAATGCTTCTAAATCGAAAAATTAAGTTTATTAATTTTTTTACGACAATATATTATTTGCCATCTATTCTTGGTGCGAGCGTGTCGATTTCAATTTTATGGCGCTTTTTGTTTTCGATGGATGGTGTGGTAAATAGCTTGATTGTAAAGCTTGGGGGTAGTGCAATTCCGTTTATTGAAAGTCCTAAATACGCATTGTCAAGTATTAGTTTATTAGTTGTATGGTCTTTTGGATCGTCGATGGTGGTCTTTTTGGCAGGACTAAAGCAGATTCCAAAGGAAATGTATGAGGCATGTACCGTTGATGGTGGCGGGAAGATACGACAGTTTTTTGCAATTACTTTGCCGCTGCTTTCTCCCTCATTATTTTTTAATTTGATTATGCAGACAATTAATGCATTTCAACAGTTTACAGGAGCATTTGTCATTACTAATGGAGGTCCGGTTAAGTCAACATATTTATATGCTTTAATGCTCTACGATGAAGCTTTTGGAAACTTTAAAATGGGTTATGCATCAGCACTGTCTTGGGTATTGTTTGCCTTAATTTTAATAGCAACGCTGTTGCTGTTTAAGTCGTCATCTAAATGGCTGCATTATCAAGATGGAGGTGGTGTGATATGACAAAAAACAAAGGAAAATACTTGCTTATAACTTATATTATACTGTTTGGGATTGGAATTGTGATGATTTATCCTTTAATATGGCTTTTTTTTGCGACGTTTAAGACAAATAATGAAATATTTACGAGTATTAAGCTTTTGCCAGAGCAAATTACCTGGAATGGATATATTGAGGGGTGGAAGACGGCTGGACAGTATACTTTTGGTCACTATATGTTTAATTCGACAAAGCTTGTTGTCGGAACTGTTGTAGCAACGATTTGCTCATCAACAATAGTTGCCTATGGATTTGCACGCTTTGATTTTAAGTTTAAAAAAGTATTGTTTGGACTTATGATTTCAACGATGATGTTGCCAAATGCAGTTCTTATCATCCCAAGATATATTATTTTTAATCAGTTTGGATGGCTTGACACATATTTTCCCTTTATCGTACCTCAAATATTTGCTTTTACGGCTTTTTTTGTCTTTTTAATGATACAATTTATTCGAGGATTACCCAAAGAATTAGATGAATCGGCCTATCTTGATGGCTGTGGTTCCTTTAGAACTCTTATTTATATTTTATTACCGCTATGTAAGCCGGCGATGTTTTCGATGTGCATTTTTCAATTTATGTGGACTTGGAATGATTTTTTTAATCCACTTATTTATATTAATAGTGTGAAAAAATATCCAGTTTCGCTAGCACTGCGCATGGCGATTGACTTAGAATCGACCGTTTCTTGGAACCGAGTATTTGCGATGTCTTTTGTCTCTATTTTACCGATTGTTATCTTATTCTTTGCAGCCCAAAAATATTTTGTAGAAGGGGTAGCAACCTCTGGACTTAAAGGGTAAGATTGAGTAGACGTAGGTAGTGATTATACGAAAGGAGTTTTTATGCAACAACCCAATATTTTACTGATTTTTACGGATCAACAACGATGGGATACCATGGCGGCCTATGGTAATTCGATTATTCATACACCAAACTTAGACCGTTTAGCCAAAAATTCTGTCATTTTTGAAAATGCAATTACACCGAGCCCCCTATGTGCGCCGGCAAGAGCATGTACAGTCTTTGGTGAACAAGCTGGAAAGATTGGATGCTTAACGAACAGTGGACCCAAACACATTGATTATTCACATGCTCTTCCAACGCGCTTAGGTAATTGCGGGTATTTTACACAGGCCATTGGGAAGATGCATTTTTCTAATAAGCCATATGAAGAATCCTATGGAATGCATCATATGATTTTATCAGAAGAAATGCGAGGGGTTCGCCTAGCAAAAGAAAAGAGTCAAATAGTATTTGATGATTATGATCGTTATTTAATGGATAACCATGCATGGGGGTGGGAAAAACCTACAGAAATAGGCTATAATGAAATAAAACCAACGCAAAACCATTTGCCAAAAGAGTTGCATATTACACAATGGTGTGGAGACGAAACGGTAAGATGGCTAAATGAATGTCGTCCCAAAGAGCAGCCTTTTTTCTTATGGACATCTTTTGTAAAACCACATGTTCCTTATGATTGCCCACAACATCTTAAAGAAATGTATCGTTGGCAAGATATGGAGGCACCTTGGACCTCAGATGAAGATGGAATACATAAAAATCCGGCATATCATTTTATGATTGAAGATAATGAGTTTGATTTGTACTCGGAGAAAGCCGCGAAGATGATGTTAAGTCATTATTATGCAAATATAACGTTCATTGATGAACAAATAGGAAGAATTCTAGACACGCTGGAAACACTAGGAATTTATGAAGAGACTTTGATTGTCTTCACCTCGGATCATGGGGACTTAATGGGAGACCATGGATTATGGTATAAAAAAGTAGGATATGAAGGCAGTTTGCATATTCCTATGCTTCTTAGCTGGCCATCAAAAATTCGACCAAAGCGTATTAAAGAGGTTGTCTCGCTTCTGGATTTGTATCCAACCTTTTTATCTGTAGCGGGTGAAGAGAATCTGGAGGTCTGTGCTAAGAAACCAGGTCGAAATCTTTTGAAGATAATTGAACAAGAGGTTGTGCCAGGGGATAGCGAGAACTTTTGCGTATCTGAGATGGGATTTCCGCCAAATATGATGTTGCATGCTAGGTCAATACAATATAAGTATCTTTTTCACCAAAATGGTGGATATGAAGAATTATATGACTTAAGTAATGACCCAAGAGAGTTGAAAGATTTAGCAGATGAAAAAATGAGTGAACCTATTTTGAAAGAGTTTCGCCAAAAACTTGCTCAGTGGACTAAAAGCTACAGTCGCCCAGAGTATGTCTTAGATGAACAAGGAAATCTTCGTATTGAAAAGGCAGAAATTGAAGATCGATGGAATTCTGAGCTTCCTTTTTCAGGAATGCCTTGGGATTTGCGATGTCCACCCAAAATGTCAAAACAACCTTTGAACTGGTTTTGGAATTCAAAGATTTATGATTGGTCAAGTATCGTCCAAAAGGTCACGGATGTATAATGCTATTACAGGCTATATAAATATCAAATCAGAAAATAAACTTTGCGCTTTGCCGCGTAAAGTTTATTTTTTGATTTGATAAGTTTGTAAACAAAGTGTTACTTATTGAGACTGAAATTTAAAGGGTTTTCAAGAGCAAGTAGTTCCTGCTTGATATCAAGCCCCCCAGCATATCCCACGAGACGATGGTTGGAGCCAATGACACGGTGGCAAGGAATGAAGATCATGAGGGGATTTTTGTTATTGGCCATACCTACAGCACGATATGCTTTTGGATTGTTGATGGCCAATGCAATATCTTTATAGGAACGGGTTTGTCCATAGGGAATCTGCTGTAGCGCGCTCCAAACACGTTGCTGGAACGCGGTGCCTTGTGGAGCGAGGGGAAGGTCAAAAACTTGACGTTCTTTGTTAAAGTATTCACTTAATTGTTGGAATGCGGCGTCTGAGACGTTGGAGGGTTCATTTGGAGTATCTATGTGAGTAACAATAGAGGCAGAGGTAATATTATTATGTTCATATCCAATTCGAAATATTCGCCTATTAAATTGTGAAAAGGTATAATACGCGTATTTTGGCATAGGCAACTGTCCTTTCCGTGCGATTTGTATTGTAAAAAGTTATGCTTTCAATATAGCATATATTTACCGCGTTATGAAGATAGAGACTGTTAATTGATATGAAAAAATGTATTGTTAAGACATATTAAGCTATATTTAATGCAATTATAATGGAAAAAAACCATAATAGATTGTAATATAGTACTCAAGAGAAAATGCTATTGTAACATTAGGGAAGAGTAAGGTGATAAAAATGCTTCAAATTAATGGATTAGGAAAAACATACGGATCAGGCCAAGCTGCCGTAAATGCTCTTCGAGGTATTGATTTAACAGTTGCAGAAGGTGAATTCGTATCAATTATGGGGCCTTCCGGTTCGGGTAAATCAACCTTGATGAATATTGTCGGATGCTTAGATAAATCGACGTATGGATCATATGCACTAGATACGGTGGACGTATCCAAGCTCAATGAAAATGAATTGGCAGCGATTCGAAATAAAAAGATAGGTTTTGTTTTTCAGTCGTTTAATCTATTGCCTAGAATTTCGGCGCTCAAAAATGTAGAATTACCCATGATCTATGCTGGTGTGCATCACAAAGAACGGCGAGAGCGTGCGGTTGAAGCGCTAAAGCGTGTAGGATTAGAAGCTAGAATGGATCATAAGCCAAATGAGATGTCGGGAGGACAAAAACAGAGGGTTGCCATTGCAAGAGCTTTGGTCAATAGTCCGGCAATTATTTTGGCAGATGAGCCAACAGGGAACCTAGATTCCGTTTCCTCAGAAGAGATTATGGAAATTTTCCAACAGTTAAATCAAGAAGGCGTTACGGTTCTAATCGTAACCCATGAACCGGACATTGCTGATCATACCCATCGTATTGTAACGTTTGAAGATGGATTGTTAATTAGTGATCAAAGGGTGGAATCGCCCTTAGATGCCCGAGAAATACTTAAAGAAAAACAACGCATGCTTAATGCATCGTTAAAAGGAGGAGAACACGATGAGTGAATTTAATGACAAAGAAAGCGCAAACGAAAATACAAATGCGGTAGCTGATGTAGAACTGAATGAAGAATATGTTCAAATGAATGGGTTCCAAAAGGCGATAGGAATAATCACATCACCCAAAAAGACATTGTTATCCTTAAGTGTTAAGCCTAGCTATGTGATTCCAATCATATTAATTATCATAGTTCCTATTTTGCACTTTTTCCTTGCATGGTCCGGTTATGAGAAGATGATGATTGAAAGCTTGGAGATGGGGCTTGCGGGAACGGGAGTAGAGGTTACACCAGAGCTGATTAATATGCAATTAAACGTTAGTAAATGGGCAATGGTTTTAGTGGCAGTATTTGGAGGTCTAGGTGGTGCTGCATTTAGCGCATTATATTATTTTGTTGCAGCAAAGATTGCAAAATCAGACGTATCCTATGGTCGCCTGTTTTCCGTACAACTACATGTTGCAATTATTGGATTGCTATCATATATTATACTAACAATTCTTGTGGTTCTAGGCAATCCGGCAGTAGCATACACTAGCTTAGCGATGGTCTTACCGCAATCAATGCAAACTACATTTATTGGTGGATTGTTATCACCTATTGAATTTTTTGGAATTTGGTCGTTGATTGTGATGTATTATGGCATGCGTATTGTCGCTAAAGTGAGTAAAAAAGCAGCATTAATTTCTGTTATTGTTGCACTTTTGGCAAGCATGCTATTTACAGGAGCGACTTTAGGACTTACTACAGCAATGACAGGAATGATGGGATAGGTGATTTGATGAAAAAGAAAGTAATTATTGGAATTGGTGCTGGGATCGTTTTAACAGCAATTATTGGTATAAGTGTATGGCGTCAGAACATGAACGGTGATGGCGGAGGTTTTGGAGGTAAGGAACAACCTGTAACAACTCAAACGGTTAATGTACAAGAGATTACGTCTACAGTGTCCGTGACAGGTGTTGCCAAAGAAGCATTAAAACAAGAGATGCAAGCAAAAGAAGTGCTTGAAATTACTAAAGTCAATAATGAAAAAGGGGATATCGTCAAAAAAGGTGATGTGCTGTTTGAAGTGGATGTTAAACCCCTTGAAGATGAATTAGAAAAGCTTAAATTAAACCAAGAGCGTGAATATTTACAACTAAGTCGCTTAAGCTCAGAGAGTAACGTATCTGGAGTTGAAAGTGCAAAAATTAGTAATGAGTTATCAAGATTAACATACGAAGCAGCGCAAAAGGAAGTGGCTACACAAGAAAAAGAATACAAAAAGCATCAAGAATTATATGGAGCAGGGATTATCTCAGAGGCGGAATTAGATACAGCAAAGGCCAATCTAGATAATGCGAAGACCCAATTAAATAATGCACAGTTAAACCTAGAACAAAGTCAGGTGAGTGTACGCGAGATTCAATCAACGACAGCAAATACCAATCAAGCCAAAGATTTTGATATTCGAGCACAACGTTTAGCGTTAGAAAGTATTGACCTTGATATTGCCAACTTAGAAGAACGTGTAGAAGAATATCGAACATTTGGAGAAGCCAAAATTGATGGTATTGTATCTGAGATGGATGTACATGAAGGAGATTTTCTAGAGGTTCAAGAGCCGATGGCAACAATTATCTCGGATGAAGAAATTATCATAGAAGCAAATATTCGTGAATATGATATTCGAGAGATTCGTATAGGTCAAGAGGTTCTAATAACAGGAGATGCAATTGATGAATCTGTTGAGGTAAAAGGGCGTGTGCAATACATTGCTCCGGTTGCAGCTAAAGCTATTATAAATGGGCGTGAGTCAACCTCAATCTTGGTTGAAATCGTTGTTGAACAAGGCGTTGAAGAAGTAAAGCCTGGCTATACTGTAGAGTGTGAGATTACAACTTTGAAAAATGAAGAGGCCATCGTCATCTCATATGAAATGTTCGCACGTGAAAAAGACGGAGAAAAAACGGTGTTCGTAGTTAATGAGAACAATGTGTTGGAAGAACGCGTAGTTGAAGTGGGAATTACTTCTGATTTTGATGCAGAAATCACATCAGGAATCGAAAAAAATGAGCGCGTAGTTGTAAATCCATCAATGTTACTACATGATGGAATGAAGGTATCCGTAAATGAGCGAACGGTGGAAGAAGGGAACTAAATGCATTTAACAGAGAATTTTAAGCAAGCATTTTTGAGTTTGTCCACAAACAAGTTAAGATCGATTTTAACAATGCTTGGCATTATTATGGGGGTTTTTTCTGTGGTCGCCATACTAGCAATCAGTAATGCAGCCAAGGTTTTTATGTTAGATGAGTTCAACAAAATGGGGGCTAATTCAATTATCATACAAAACATGTCATCTAACGGTGAAGAGCTTGAAGAGCGGGACCGACTAACGATGGACGATCTTTATAAGATTAAAGAAGGGGTTGCTGAAGTTGAATTTGTAACAGCGGCACAAGTATTTTATTCGGATATTCGTGTAGAAGATGGGTACCAATCCGCATATGTGACAGGAGCAACCCATGAGTATCCAAATTTTCAAGCGATGGAATTTGTACATGGTCGTTTTCTTTCAGCAGAGGATATTGAAGGGCAGCGTAGAGTTATTGTTGTTCCGGACACATATGCTAAGGAGCACTTTGGACGAACAGATATTATCGGGGAAGAAGTGACAATCACCAACTATTATGGAGAACTGCTGAAGCTTCGGGTTATCGGAGTCTTAAGTACCGAAGATAATCTTTTTTCTTCAATGATGGAAGGGATGCCGGTTGAAGTTGTTGTCCCTGTAAGCTTGACCCAAGCTTTCTTTGACAGTGATACTGTGGATCAGATACAAGTATCAGTTTTTCAAGGGACCAATCTGAAAGAGGCTGGAGAAAAGATTGTGCGTTTGCTAGAGTTTGTCAATCAAAATGAAGACAAATATATGGCGACCAGCATTGAAGATATTCAAAAATCTGTTGGTAGTGTATTAGATGTTATTTCAATGATTTTTGTTGTCATTGCCGTCATTACCCTAGTGGTTGGAGGAATAGGCATTATCAACATTTTGTTGGTTTCTGTAACAGAACGTATTCGAGAAATCGGTCTGCGAAAAGCCATTGGTGCTAAGAAGCGGGATATCATCATGCAGTTTTTAACAGAGTCAATCATGATGACTGGTTTTAGTGGATTGATTGGTATCATACTTGGTTTAATTACGGGAGGTATCATATCTGCACTTATAAAAATCCCGCCGGTTGTGGATTTGAAAACCGTCATATTTACCTTTACAGGATCGATTGTTTTAGGAATTGTCTTTGGAGTATATCCGGCAAAAAAAGCAGCAGATCTTGATCCAATTGAATCTTTACGATATGAGTAGATAATATAAAAGGAATAGCTTTTGGCTATTCCTTTTTTTGACTTAAAAAACTATTATGATAACGCTTGTCGTTGGTGACGTCTTCGCCAAACCAGTCTGGAGGGATAAACGTCTCAGCAGCATGGCGTGTATCAAATTCAACTTCAGCTAATTGCAGGCCATCATAATCATCATGAAACAAATCCAGTTCAATCGTATAATCTTTATACGCAATATAATAACGAGTTTTGTGAATAATTAGTCCTTCAACTTTCAAAGACAAATGCTCAAACTCCTCCCGGCTTATTTCGAGTTCATGTTCTTCACGCTCTAATAGCCCCTTGCCTTTAATGGTTAATATGTACTGGTTGTCTATCTGTCGTATACGGATAACGGGAAATGTTGATATGTAGCCTTGCTTAATTTGTCGATGGGGATAACTGACCAAATTATCCGGAAGTTTTGGGATAAGATATTTTTTTTCAATTTCCATAAGAGTGAACTCCTTGTTTTTTAAAAAAGATAATGGTAAAATATAGTTTAATAATATTATAACGTAAAATTGTGTTGAATCATAGTTTTTTAGGAGGCTGTTATGGGAAAAGCTGCTCTATTTTTAGCAACAGGTTTTGAAGAAATAGAAGCGATAAGCATCATTGATGTTTTAAGACGAGGCGGATTAGATTTAGTTACGATTTCAGTATCGGGTATGGAAGATGTTGAAGGGTCACATGGAGTGATTGTAAAAAGTGATGCCTTGTTTTTTTCAATTGACTATTCAGAATATGACTTATTTATCCTACCGGGAGGACCAGGGACAGAGAATTTGAAAAAACATGAAGGTTTGTGCGACTTACTTGTTCAAGTTCATAACGAAGGCAAGCGCATTGCGGCGATATGTGCAGCACCGAGTGTTCTTGGCGAGATGAAGATACTTGAGGGGAAGATGGCAACCTGTTATCCTGGATATGAAGAGGAACTAAAAGGGGCTCATGTACTTAATCAAGAAATCGTTCGTGATGGTAATGTTGTTACGGGCAAAGGTCCGGGAGTGAGTATGAAGTTTGCTTTTGAAATTCTCAAAGATTATCTCGAACCAGAAGCTATTGAGGAGTTAAAGGAGCGAATGATTATTCATTAATCTGTATATATTTGAAGTCTATCTAACATAAATTACTGTATGGATATATTGGGGTTTTATGAGGGGAAAGACAAGGTGAATAGAGCGAAAGACTAAATATGCAAGGGATTTCCAGCCTTTTGCACTGCGGTCTGACAGCGTGATAAAATAATGCAAGATTAAATGGCTGATTTGCAAAAAAACAAATGTATTTTCTGGAAAAGACTTTACAGTACTTCAAATTTATTATATAATTACCAAGTAATTTAGGCTTATCATAGATGTAGACAAAACATAAAATGGATTTTTATAAGACCCGTTCCGATAGGAGTGGGTTTATGTCTAATTATGAAAGCTATTCGAAAGGAGTTTTATACATGTCAGGTTATTACGCAAAAAGGGTTCTTTCCGCGGTGATTACCATTTTACTTATTTCATCATTAACATTTATAATGATGCATGCTGTACCGGGGGGTCCTTTTACACGTGAGCGTCCCGTTCCGGATGAGATTCTAAAAACGTTGAATGAGAAGTACAATTTGGACGCATCTTACTTTGAACAATATGTTGATTACATGAAGGGGCTGCTTACTTTTGACTTAGGTCCTTCTTATTCTAAAGTAGGAACATCAGTAAATGATTTAGTTGTTTCAGGATTCCCAGTTTCAGCAAAAATTGGACTCATGGCAAGTGCTTTAATCATTGCGTTAGGGATACCCGTGGGGATCATATCAGCCTTGAAACAGAATAAACCCATTGATTATTTAGTTATGTTTTTAGCCACAGTGGGAGTAACGGTGCCTAGCTTTGTTATGGCTACACTTATTATTTACTTCTTTGCCGGCAAGCTTGGGTGGATTCCAAGTTTTGGTGTTACTGATTGGCGAGGATATATTGGACCGGTTCTTGCATTGTCAGGATATTCGCTATCCTTCGTTGCCCGTTTGACACGTTCGAGTATGTTAGAGGTGTTACAACAAGATTATATTCGTACAGCACGTGCTAATGGAATACATGAATTTAAAGTTATTGCAAAACATGCAGTAAAAAATGCAATGATACCTGTTGTTACTTATGTTGGACCAATGGTTGCATCAATCCTTACAGGGTCCTTTGTAATTGAAAAGATTTTTGCCTTACCGGGCCTTGGAAGACACTTTATAGAAAGTATTACTAACCGTGACTATACGACAATTATGGGAATGACAATTATTTATGCGGTACTTTATATTGTTATGATTTTCATAGTGGATGTAGCATACGGATTTATCGACCCAAGAATCAAACTCGGAAAGGGGAAAGCATAAAATGGCAGATAATCGCTTTGTCTTCTTGGACAGCAATCTTGAAGACGCAGAAAAAGTACGCCCAAGTTTAACCTATTGGCAAGATGCTTGGCGACGACTTAAGAAAAACAAACTATCCATGATTGGTGTAGTAACAATAATATTAGTATTATTGTTTGCTCTTTTGGGTCCATACTTTACACCATTTTCATATTCAGACCAAGACAATCAATATAAAAACTTACCTCCGGTACTTAATGTATTTGAAGTTGAGGAAGATGTGAATTTTTATCTTTCAAGTGACTATAATATGTTTAGATTGGGAGATAATGGACGCTTAGAAGAACGTCTCAAAAATGCAAAAAAAGATCCAATCAATAAAGTATATACATATATCATGGAAGTTGATGGCGTTGAACGTGAGATCGTATTGGACTTCTCATATAATCTTTTGCCAACAAAGCAAGGATATGATTATGACTATACCATCACTTATGAAGGTATTGAATATACACAACCAACGGGAAAGATGTTCAACAAAACATATCCTTTTGGTACGGATGACTTAGGACGAGACTTGTTGACGCGTATCATGTACGGTACAAGAATTTCCTTACTTGTTGCTTTTATTGCAACACTAGTTAACTTATTCATCGGTGTAGTATACGGAAGTATCGCTGGATTTGAAGGCGGTCGTGTCGACAACATCATGATGCGTATTGTTGATATTATCAACTCGGTTCCGCTAGTTCTATATGTTATCTTGTTAATGGTTCTATTTGACGAAGGTGGTCTATGGAATATTGTTATCGCGTTAAGTACGGTATATTGGGTATCTATGGCGCGACTTGTTCGTGGTCAAATGCTATCGCTTAAAGAACAAGAGTTTGTTTTAGCGGCTCGTGTTATTGGTGTTCCAAAGCATAAGATTATATTTAGACATTTAATTCCCAATGCAATCGGACCTATTATTGTTTCAATGACAATGATGATTCCAAGTGCTGTATTTACAGAAGCATTCTTAAGTTTTATTGGTTTAGGTGTATCTGCTCCGATGGCATCCTTAGGGGTATTAGCAAACAATGCCTTATCAGGATTGTTAACGTATCCGTATCTATTGTTCTTCCCGGCAATGACGATTGCTATTATTATTCTTGCCTTTAACTTCTTAGGGGATGGATTAAGAGATGCGCTAGACCCAAGACTAAGGAAAGGATAGATTAAACTATGAGTAAGATATTAGAAGTCAAAAATTTAAGTACATCATTTTATACCCACTTAGGTGAAGTTCAAGCTGTTCGTGGTAATACGTTTACAATGAACAAAGGAGAAATCCTTGGTATCGTTGGTGAATCTGGTAGTGGAAAAAGTGTTACGGCAATGTCAATTATGGGCTTGATTGATCATCCTGGAAGAATTAAAAGTGGAGAAATCCTATTTAATGGTGAGAATATAGCCAATAAATCGAATAAAGCTATGTCAAACATTCGAGGAAAAGAAATCTCAATGATTTTCCAAGATCCTATGACATCGTTGAATCCGGTATATACAATAGAAAATCTTATGGTTGAAGTTATTCAACGTCATAAGCATGTATCAAAAAAAGAGGCAAGAGAGATTGCAATAGAAAAACTTAGTCTTGTTGGTATTCCAGAACCGGCAAGCCGCATTAAGTCCTATCCACATGAGTTTTCCGGTGGTATGCGTCAACGTGCGATGATTGCAACAGCGTTATCTTGTGATCCGAAGCTTCTTATTGCGGATGAGCCAACGACAGCTCTTGATGTTACGATTCAGGCGCAGATTCTTGATATCCTAAAGAAACTTGCACAAGAGTTAGAGACTTCAATTATGATTATCACACATGACTTGGGCGTAATTGCAGAGACATGTACAAAAATCATCGTAATGTATGGTGGCTTGATTATGGAAAAAGGACCTATTGATGAGATCTTTTATAATCCTCAACATCCATATACTATTGGTTTGCTAAATTCTGTACCACGAATGGACGTTGAAGAAAAAGGACGATTAATTCCGATTCCGGGTTCACCTCCAGACTTAATGAATCCTCCAAAAGGATGTCCATTCTCAACACGATGTCCACGTGCAATGAAGATTTGTAAAGAAGAACCGGTACCTACATTCAAAGTAAACGATAATCATACATCAGCTTGCTGGTTGTTGCATAAGGATGCACCGGAAGTTGGAGGATTTGCAAAAGGAAGTGAAGTCATTGGCTGAGAATAAGAATTTATTAGAAATAAAGAATCTAAAAAAATATTTTACGATAAAGCATAGTATGTTTGAAGATAAACGAAAAGTTTTAAAAGCCGTAGATGGTATTTCCTTTAACATAAAAAAAGGTGAAACCTTCGGACTTGTAGGTGAGTCCGGTTGTGGAAAATCAACGACAGGTCGTTCCATCGTTCGATTGTATGAACCCACAGGTGGAGAAATCATCTATGATGGTGAAAATATCGCCAACATAAGTGACAAGGAAATGTTAAAATATAGAAAACGTATTCAAATGATTTTTCAAGATCCATATGCATCATTGAATACGCGAATGACAGTATCCGATATTATTGGAGAGGGGCTGGATATTCATACGAATATTACAGGAGCTGCTCGTCAAGAGCGTATCTATGAACTTCTTCAAAGAGTTGGACTGAAAAAAGAACATTCAAATCGTTATCCACACGAATTTTCCGGTGGACAGCGACAACGTATTGGTATTGCAAGAGCTTTAGCGATTGAACCGGAGTTGATTATCTGTGACGAGCCGATTTCAGCTTTGGACGTATCGATTCAAGCCCAAGTAGTTAACATGTTAGAAGACTTACAAGAAGAACTTGGATTAACGTATTTGTTTATTGCCCATGACCTTTCCATGGTTAAGCATATTTCTGACCGAATAGGGGTTATGTATCTTGGAAATATGATGGAAATTGCTGAAAGTAATGAACTCTATAAAAATCCATGGCATCCATATACAAAGGCATTATTGTCATCAATCCCGATTCCTGATCCAAGAGCCGACAAAGGACAGCGAATTATCCTTGAAGGTGATGTTAAGAGCCCGATTAATCCAAAAGAAGGATGTCGATTTAGCTCACGTTGCCGATATTGCAAAGAAAAATGTAATGAAGTGACACCTGAACTACGTGAAGTAGCACCGGATCACTTTGTGGCATGCCACTTTGTAGAAGAAATCAACGGACTCTAGTCAATATTTATTGTTATGCGTCTATCAAAATATAAGGGTATAAACTTGTGCATAACAATTAATATATATAGTGACATAAGTCACATGAAACTAAGGAAATAAAAGGAGGAAAACAAATGAAAAAAGTATTAGCAATGCTATTAGTACTTACGTTAGCAGTTTCATTATTTGCTGGATGTGGCAAAGATGATACCAATACAGGTACTACCGACAATGGAACAGACAGTAGTTCAACAGATAACGGTTCTACAGATGATGGCGCTACAGACGGAGAAGCGACAGATGGTGCCATAACTTCTGGTGGTATTCTTCACTGGAATGTTGGAGCAGATCCAAAGACTATTGACCCAGGCTTAAATGGTGCAAGTGATGGTGGAGACATTATCAGTCACACTTTTGAAGGGCTTGTAAGAGAAAAAAGCGGTGTAACTTATCCAGGAATTGCTGAAACTTGGGATGTTTCAGAAGACGGATTAACAGTAACATTCCATCTTAGAGAATCAAAATGGTCTGATGGAACACCATTAACAGCTAATGACTTTGTTTATTCATGGAAACGTGGAATGGATCCTGCAACAGCATCTGAGTATGCATGGATTTGGGAATATACAAATATTAAAGGTGCTTATGAAGCTGTATACGAAGGTGGATCATTAGATGACGTTGGCGTTCGTGCAGAAGACGATCAAACGTTAGTTGTTGAGTTAAACTCTCCAACAGATTATATCGTAAGTTTACTTTCTTTCTACCACTTCATGCCAGTTAAACAAGAAGCTGTCGAGTCTAAAGCAGACGGTGCTTGGGCTAAAGATGCTGAATTAGCAGTATCTAACGGTGCATTTGTTTTAACAAACTATACAATTGGTGAAGGATTAACTCTTGCTAAAAATGAAAATTACTGGGATGCTGAAAATGTATCAATCGAAGGAATGGAAGTTGTATTTATCGATGAACATTCAACTGCTTACCAAGCATATGAAGGTGGCGAATTATTAGCTATTCCTGAAGTGCCAACAGCAGAAGTTGCTCGTCTAATTGCAGAAGATCCTAACTTCTATGTATTCCCATTACTTGGAACATACTACTATAACTTTAACCTTGATCGTGAGATTTGGGCTGACCAACGTGTTCGTCGTGCGTTAACACTTGCTGTTGACCGTCAAATGATCACTGAAACATTAGGTGCAGGTCAACTTCCAGCAACTGGTTTCGTTCCAGAAGGTTTCTTAGATCACAATGGTGAAGATTTCGCATTAAAAGCTGGTGACTATGGCATTCCTACAGATGGAAGTGGTGTTGAAGAAGCACAAGCATTACTTGCTGAAGCTGGATATCCAAACGGTGAAGGATTCCCAGAATTTACAATCCTTTACAACACAGGTGAAGGTCACCAAAAAGTTGCTGAACTTGTACAAGAAATGTACAAAACAAACCTTGGTCTTAATGTAAAATTAGAGAACCAAGAGTGGGCAGTATTCCAAGATACTCGTAAAGTTGGAGACTACGAAATGGCTCGTGGTGGTTGGTTAACAGACTTTATGGATCCAATGGGATTATTAGGTATCTTCACTCAAGGTAATGCATACAATGATCCTAAGTTTGCAAACGATGAGTTTGATGAACTAATGGCTAATGCAAATACAACTCGTGGTGAAGAACACTACAATTACCTATACCAAGCTCAAGACATCCTTATGAATGAATTACCAATTGTTCCTTTATACTACTATACAGACAAATGGTTAATTTCAGACAAAGTACAAGGATGGGATCGTTCAGTACTTGGTGCTATCGACTTTACACATGCAACAGTTGTAGAGTAATCTGACGGTATCTACTAGACAAGAATGACAACAAAGGGATATGACTCCAATCGGAGCATATCCCTTTTTTTACAAAAGTATTAATTCGTATTAAAATAAAATATACGCTAGCATTCTATAGAGTGGTGTGTTATAATGTGTTAATGGTTTAAGATGGGTCAAAAGACCTTGAATATAGAGTGTTACAAGGAGGAAACGTTAAATAATGAGTACAAAAGTTGAAAAACTCGAAAACAGTATGGTGAAACTAACAATCGAAGTTAGTGCAGATATCTTTGAAAAAGGTCTGAATCACGCGTATAACAAAAACAAGAAATCTATCCAAATTCCAGGATTCCGTAAAGGAAAAGCACCACGAAAATTGATTGAAAAAACATATGGAATCGGTGTGTTCTATGAAGATGCAGCGAATTATTGCATCCCAGAAGCATATGACAAAGCAGTTGAAGAAGAAGGATTAGAAGTTGTGTCACGTCCAGAGATTGACGTTGAGCAAATCGAAGCAGGAAAGCCATTTATTTTCACAGCAGAAGTAGCAGTAAAACCTGAAGTTACACTTGGAGATTATAAAGGTCTAGAAGCAACAAAGGATGCTGTTGAAGTAACAGAAGAAGAAGTTGATAACGATATTGACAATGTACGTGAGCAAAACTCTCGTCTTGTAGATGTCACTGATCGTGCCATTGCAATGGATGATCAAGTCAATATTGATTTTGATGGATATGTGGATGGAGAACCTTTTGAAGGTGGAAAAGCTGAAGGCTATGACTTAACAATCGGTTCAGGTTCATTTATTGATACATTTGAAGAACAATTAGTAGGTAAAAACGTTGATGACGAGCTTGAAGTTGAAGTGACTTTCCCAGAAGAGTATCATGTAGATGATCTTAAAGGAAAACCAGCAACATTCAAAGTAAAAATCAATGGAATCAAAGTGAAGGAATTACCAGAGCTTGATGATGAATTGGCAAAAGACGTATCAGAATTTGATACTTTGGATGAATACAAAGCAAGTGTTAAAGAAAAACTTGCTGAATCAAAAGAAAATGCAGCAACAGCAAAATTAAGAGAAGAAGTACTTGAAAAAGCTGTTGAAAATGCAAGCATTGAATTACCAGAACCTATGGTAGAGTTAGAAGCTGAGAACATGACATACGATATGGCTCAACGACTACAATATCAAGGTTTATCAATAGAACAATATTTCCAATATACAGGACAAAACATGGAGACTCTTAAAGCTAGCATGAAGCCAGAAGCTGAAAAGAAAATCAAAGCACGTCTTGTATTAGAAGCGATTGCAGTTGCAGAAAACATTGAAGCGACAGATGAAGATGTTGAAGCAGAAATTGCTCGTATGGCAGAAATGTATAATATGGAAGTAGAAAAAATCAAAGAAACTATTGGTGATGATGAGAAAGATTCAATTAAACAAGACCTTGTCAACCAAAAGGCATATGACTTAATCGTAGAAAACGCAAAAGTCAACTAGATTTAGGAGGTGTGGGTATGGCTTTAGTACCTTACGTCATTGAACAAACAAGCCGTGGAGAAAGATCGTATGATATTTATTCACGATTATTAAAGGAACGAATTATTTTTTTAGGCGAGGAAGTAAACGATACAACAGCAAGTTTAATTGTTGCTCAATTATTGTTTTTAGAATCCGATGACCCAGATAAAGATATTCACTTATATATAAACAGCCCTGGAGGTTCAATTACTGCGGGGATGGCTATTTATGATACCATGCAACACGTTAAGCCAGACGTATCAACAATTTGTGTTGGTATGGCAGCAAGTATGGGTGCATTTTTACTTGCAGGCGGACAAAAAGGCAAGCGTTTTGCATTGCCACATTCAGAAGTGATGATTCATCAACCACTGGGTGGTATGCAAGGGCAAGCAAGTGATATTAAAATACATGCAGATCGTATCATCGAGATGCGTAAAATGTTAAATGAAATTTTAGCGGAAAATACAGGTCAAGATCTCGAAACAATTGAGCGAGACACAGAAAGAGACAATTTCTTGTCGGCTCAACGTGCAATGGAATATGGCCTCATTGATAAAGTAATAATTAAACGCTAACCGAAAGTTGGTGAAACTATGGCAAATAAATACGAAGATAAAAAGCAACTGCGTTGTTCTTTTTGTCACAAGCCACAAGATCAAGTTCGTAAGTTGATTGCTGGCCCTAATGTATACATTTGTGATGAATGTATTGAATTATGTTCCGAAATTATTGAAGAAGAATTCAGCCAAATTGAAGAAGCAATTGACTTAACGGATTTACCTAAACCGATTGAGATCAAAAAGTTTTTGGATGAATATATTATCGGGCAAGAAAACGCAAAAAAAGCACTTGCTGTTGCAGTGTATAATCACTATAAACGTATCAATGCAGACAATGTTGCAGAAGATGTCGAACTCCAAAAAAGTAATGTCTTATTCGTCGGACCGACAGGTTCAGGAAAGACACTTTTAGCGCAAACATTGGCAAAAATGCTGAATGTTCCGTTTGCGATTGCAGATGCTACATCTTTAACAGAAGCAGGATACGTAGGTGAAGATGTCGAGAATATTCTTTTGAAGATTATTCAAGCAGCTGATTTTGATATTGAACGTGCAGAACGCGGAATCATCTATATTGATGAGATCGATAAAATTGCGCGAAAATCTGAAAACCCTTCCATTACACGTGACGTGAGTGGAGAAGGGGTTCAACAGGCATTGTTAAAAATTCTTGAAGGAACGGTTGCATCAGTTCCGCCACAGGGTGGACGTAAACATCCGCACCAAGAGTTTATTCAAATTGATACCACTAATATTTTGTTTATTTGTGCGGGTGCATTTGATGGATTAGAATCCATTATTGAACAACGTACAGGAACGACAACCATGGGCTTTGGAGCTGAAATCGAGAGCAAGAAAAACGTGGAAATCGGCGAGATTCTTAAAAAGCTTTCCCCTGAAGATTTAATCAAATATGGTCTGATTCCGGAATTCGTTGGACGTGTTCCTATCAGTGTTGGTTTGGAAAATCTTGATGAAGAAGCATTGGTTCGTATATTAACAGAACCAAAGAACTCACTTGTCAAACAATACAAAGTTACTTTTGGTATGGATGATGTTGAACTAGAATTCGAAGAAGATGCTTTGCGAGCAATTGCAAGAAAGGCATTGAATCGAAAAACTGGCGCAAGGGGGCTACGTGCTATCTTAGAAGAAATTATGATGGATATTATGTTCACGATTCCTTCAGATGATACGATTGGTCAATGTATTATTACCCAAGCAACAGTTGAAGAGGGTGCAACGCCAATTATTGTTTCGAATGAAAACTTGAAAGAGATGAAACAAAGTGCAGGAACAAAGAAGCGCTTACCCAAAAAGAACGAGAATGAAACAGCTTAAATATAAGATTAAGCGAAGTTAAGTTGCTTAGATATAAAACCCTTGCATTTATGCAAGGGTTTTTAAATGAAGTAATGGAGGATGTTATGAATAGAATGAATTTACCAATTTTATCATTAAGAGGGGTCAATGTTTTTCCGAAGATGTTTTTGCACTTTGATGCAAAACGTGCGACATCAGTGGCCGCGCTTGATGAAGCAATGAATAAAGATCAAATTCTATTTGTTGTTGCTCAAAAAGATGCAAGTGTGGAAGAAGTTGATATAAATGCAGATATCTATTCAGTAGGTACAATTGTAAAAATAAAGCAGATTGTAAAGCTACCTGGAGGTATTTCTAGAGTTCTTGTAGAAGGAATCCATCGTGGCAAAATCATTTCTATCGAACAAAGCAAACAATATCCTTTGGGAACGATTGAGCAAGTTGAAAGTGAGATAAAAGAACTATCAGATGCTCAAAAGCAAGCAATCATCGGCATGGCTATGGATATACTCAAGGAATATAAGCGTTTGAATCCTAAGATGTCTCAAGAAACGATTGATTCACTCAAAAAAATCAAACAGATCAGCTTATTAGCGGATTCCATGACAACCCATCTTATCAAGTCCTTAGAGAATAAACAGCGCATTCTAGAAGAAATTGATGAAGAAATTCGGATGCAATTAGTTATTCGTATTTTAAATAATGAACTTGAAATCGCCCGAATTCAAAGAGAGCTTCATCGAAAAGTCAAGAGTACGATTGATCAAAACCAAAAAGAATACTATCTGCGTGAACAGCTTAAAGTTATTCAGTCAGAACTTGGTGATCAAGTTGATATAGGTGAAGAGATTGCAGAATATAAAGCGGCGGTTGAAGCATTAGATGCCGATGCATATGTTAAAGAAAAAATATTAAAAGAAGTTAAACGGTTACAAAAAATGAATGTAAGCTCAGCGGAAAGCTCGGTTGTTCGAAACTATATCGAATGCATGTTAGACATGCCATGGAATACGATCACACAAGAGCAAATCGACTTGAATAAAGCTCATGACATATTAGAAGCTGAGCATTATGGATTAAAGAAAGTTAAAGAACGCGTACTCGAACACTTAGCTGTTCGAAAAATGACTGAAGACGGGACGGCTCCAATTATTTGTCTTGTTGGCCCACCAGGAACAGGTAAGACGTCAATTGCAAAATCCATTGCAACATCCTTGAATCGAAAATATGTGCGTATATCCCTTGGCGGTGTACGAGATGAAGCTGAAATACGTGGTCATCGTCGAACATATATTGGTGCTATGCCAGGACGTTTAGTGAGCGGATTGCGTCAAGCAGGAACCAGTAACCCAATGATTTTACTGGATGAGATTGATAAGATGAGCAGTGATTTTAAAGGGGATCCTAGTGCGGCGTTATTGGAAGTACTTGATAGTGAACAAAACCATCAGTTTAGAGACCACTATGTTGAAGTTCCGGTGGACTTATCCAAAGCGATTTTTGTAGCAACAGCCAACTCGTTAAGGACAATACCACGCCCTTTGTTAGATAGACTGGAGATTATCGAGGTATCTAGTTATACGGAAAATGAAAAATATCATATTGCCAAGCAATACCTTATTCCCAAGCAACTTGAAAAACATGGGTTAAAGAAAAGTCAGTTAAAAATAAAAGATGAAGCACTTCGTCGTGTGATTAATGAATATACTCGTGAATCGGGCGTACGACAATTGGAGCGACGCATTGGAGAAATATGTCGAAAAGCTGCAAAAATATTTTTAATGGATCAAAAAAAGTCGCTAACGGTTAGCGAAAAAAATATTGAAAATTATTTGGGGATTCCAAAATTTTCTTATGAGATGAAGCTTGATGAACCGCAGATTGGGGTTGCTAGAGGACTTGCATGGACAGAAATGGGTGGTGACACGCTTTCTATTGAAGTTACAGTCATGCCGGGAAAAGGGAAGTTCCAAATTACGGGGCGTATTGGAGACGTGATGAAAGAATCGGCGTCTGCAGCGGTAAGTTATATACGTTCAAAGAGCATGGCATTTGATTTGCCAAAAGACTTTTATGAAACAAAAGATATTCATATACATATTCCCGAAGGAGCCGTACCAAAAGATGGACCTTCTGCTGGGATTACCTTGGTCACAGCGATTATTTCTGCGTTAACAAATACGCCGATTCGTAATGATATTGCTATGACAGGGGAAGTGACACTGCGTGGACGAGTTTTAGCCATTGGCGGATTAAAAGAAAAGATTCTTGCCGCAAAACGTGCGGGTATATATGAAGTGATTGTCCCGAATGATAACCGTAGAAATGTATCTGAATTGGATAAAGAAGTTATTGATAATATGACAATTCATTATGTAAAACAAGTCGATGAAGTCATTCAATTGGCATTTGCAGTTAAGTAAGAAGAGAAGGAGTTAGCATGAACGTACAAAATGTATATTTAGAAGCTGTTGGCGTGAAGTTTGAACAGTATCCAACCAGTGGTCTTCCAGAAATCGCTTTTGCAGGAAAATCCAATGTGGGTAAATCGTCATTGCTCAATGGATTGATTAACCGAAAAAAACTGGCAAGAACATCTGCACAGCCAGGTAAGACACAAACTATTAATTTTTATAATGTTGAAGAACAATTATATTTAGTTGACTTACCAGGGTATGGATATGCAAGAGTATCAAAAGCTGATCGAGAACGATGGGCGAAGGTTATTGAAGACTATCTTCATAAACGTGAGACGCTAAAGCAAGTGGTGCTATTAGTTGATGGAAGACATACCCCAAGTGCCAATGATCAGATGATGATGGATTGGATAAAAAGCTTTGGATATGAACCTTTGGTTATTGCAACAAAAATGGATAAACTTAAGCGTAGCCAACATAGCAAAGCAGTTAAAACCATAGCAAATACCCTTAATATTAAACCGGGAAATGTTTTGTCTTTTTCAGCAATAACCAAAGATGGAAAAGAAAAAATATGGGATGTTCTAAGTCAAATCATCCAAGAGAGTGTTTAGGATAATTTTGTAAAGCACATGACTTTCTTCTTTCCACTGATCACAGATTTTGACGGCATAATCCTTATCAAAGACATTCATTGTCAAATCGATAAGGGTTTTGCCGTTTTCTTTTGCCACAAGGTGGACAAGATAGTCGCCATCCTTTTCAGGGATATACTCAGAGGCAATTTCTAGATGCTCTTTGATGTCGTATTTTTTTTCTTTAAAATACGCATCAATATCATCTTTAATCGACTCGGAGATGCGGTTTTCAAAAAAGCCAAGCGTTGTAATACCTTCGTTAGAGATTTCATAACTTGTTGATTTTGATGTCGTAATCGTTCGAATCAAATCGCTCTCAACAAGCTGATGTAGATATTCTTGAAAAGAAAAATAATTCGTATAACCTTTATCTATAATAAATTCTGATAACTGAGTATTCGTCAACGGAAGCTCAATTCTTTTTAGCATGTAAAGTATGATTAACTTATTTGTACTTAGTTCATGATTAATCATTGGTAACCTCCTAACTCGAATGTCATATTATCTTAAATACATTTTTTTACAGCTTCTGCAACAGCGCTTGCAACACCTTTGGCAAAGGGCTCAGGAAGAATATTTTCTTCATGGAGTTCTTCAAGTGGAATCATATCTGCAATAGCGTTTGCGGCAGCGATTTTCATTTCTTCAGTAATTTGCTTGCCACGACCTTCAAGAATACCTTTGAATATTCCGGGGAATACAAGAACATTATTGACTTGGTTTGGATAGTCAGAACGTCCTGTTCCAATAACACGAGCACCTGCTTCTTTTGCAAGCTCAGGCATGATTTCAGGCGTTGGATTTGCCATGGCAAATACGATGCTATCTGGACGCATGGAGCGGATCATGTCTTGGGATACAATGCCTGGAGCGGATACACCGATAAATACATCGCTTCCATTTAAAGCGTCGGATAAAGAACCGCGTAAATTCTCAGGATTGGTGGATTGGGAGATTTCTTTTTGTGCCCAGTTAAGCCATGGTTCTTCTTTGTTGACGATTCCTTCTTTATCAACCATGATAAGATTTGTCACACCGGCACGTAACAAAAGTTTACCTATTGCAATACCAGCAGAGCCGCAGCCATTGATAACAACTTTAACTGCTGCAATATCTTTTTGAGTCAACTTTAAAGCATTTAATATTCCGGCAAGAACAACAATTGCAGTACCATGTTGGTCGTCATGGAATACAGGAATATCCAATGTTTCTTTTAATCGGCGTTCGATTTCAAAGCACCTGGGAGCGCTAATATCTTCAATGTTAATACCGCCAAATGTTGGAGCAAGATATGTAATCGTTTTGACAATCTCATCCACATCCTGGGTATCCAGACAGATCGGGATAGCATTCACATTGGCAAACTCTTTAAATAAAACTGCCTTACCTTCCATAACAGGCATAGCAGCTTCGGGACCAATATTACCTAATCCTAGAACTGCAGATCCATCAGAGATTACGGCAACCGTATTGGCTTTCATAGTGTATTTGTAGGCGTTTTCTTTATTTGCATGTATTGCTTGACAAGGAGCAGCAACACCCGGAGTATACGCAACGGATAAGTCTTCTCGTGAGTTGACTTTTGACTTTGCTTGAACTTCTAACTTGCCTTGCCATTGTTCATGTAACTGAAGTGATTTTTCTTCTATAGACATATTACCCACCATTTCCTTATTTTCTTTTGTATACTGTATATTTTATCAGATAATCATATAAAAGTGAAGCGACAAAAACAGGCTTTTGTTGTCAATTCAATCGCTTGATTGACAGTCTGTTTGATGCAAGTTATAATGATAAGGCATTCTAATGATTTGAAAAAGGATATCGGAAGGAAAAAGCTATGCGCGTATTGCATTTAATCAGTGGTGGAGACACAGGTGGAGCAAAGACACATGTCATCACGTTACTTCAGGAATTAAAACAAAAGATTGATATAGAATTAGTTTGCTTGTCAGAAGGTGTTTTTTTTGAAGAAGCAAAAAAATCAGGGATTAAGGCAAAACTTTTTGAACAAAAGTCGAGACTGGACTATACGTCTATCCGTGAGCTAGTACAATATCTTCAAAGTCAGAACTTTGATCTTTTGCATTGCCATGGAGCAAGGGCTAATTTTGTGAGCAATTATATCCGAAAACGCGTGGATATTCCAATTGTAACAACAATTCATAGTGATTATCGTTTAGATTTTGAAAACCAACTCTACAAAAAAATCATTTTCACATATTTGAATCGTATAAGTCTAAAAAAGATGGACTTTTTTTTAACGGTGACAGATACCTTCAAAAAAATGATGAGTTCAGAAGGTTTTTCAGAAGATAGAATGTATACCATATATAATGGTGTGAAGCCACAACATTGGATAAAATCATATTCTAAGCAGACCTCAGCAACCTTAACCTTTGGTTGTGCGACACGATTGGTACCAATCAAGGGGACGGATGTATTATTAGAGGCAGCAAATATATGTAAAGAAGAAGGATATTCCTTTAAAATATTGATTGCTGGACATGGTGAAAAAAAATATACAGAACGATTGCATAGTTATGTTGAAGAACACGAACTAAAGACACATGTGGAGTTTTTAGGATTTGTTAAGGATATGCAGTCTTTTTATGAAAAGATTGATGTCAATATTTTACCATCCTATACAGAAAGCTTTCCTTATGCCCTTTTAGAAGGGGGAGAACGCGCAATTGCTACAATTGCATCTCGAGCAGGGGGCATTGTTGAAATGATTGAAGATGATGTCACAGGTAAATTGTTTGATGTAGGAGATGCAAAGACATTGGCGACAATTATGATGGATATGATTAATCGACAATACGACTTGGAAAAATTAGGGCTACAGTTTCGGGAAAAGATTCATCAATCTTTTTCGGATGCGGCAATGGCGAACCGACATGTTGAGATTTATACCAATATATTAGAGCGAGTACATCAAAAACCCTTTAAATAAAGAAGCATAAATAAAAAAGCATAATAAAAAAGCGTTAGTATATGAGTGTAGACTCAATACTGACGCTTTTATTGTATATAAGCTTCGTCCGTATTACAAAATTTCGTCGATGGTGATGTGAGGTTCAAACATCAAATCGACCATTTGATCATTGATTTGAATAATTGGACGTGATGGTGATTGATTATGTATAAACACAATGCGTGCACGTTCGCCGGTAGATAGGAGAACGTCTTTTCCCAAATAATGATGGGCGATATTTTCTAAAAAGACAAAGAGAAGATTGGTGTCAAGTAATCCATAAGATTCTTGTTCAAACATCTGAATGACTTTAAAGGGCGAATATTTATCGTGATAGGAACGCTGAGATGTCATCGCATCATAGATGTCGACAATACCTATAATCTTAGCAAACAGAGGTATTTGTTCATCTTTTAATCCAAGTGGATATCCTGAACCGTCTATTTTTTCATGATGTAGTAGGACACCATTTTTAATGTCATCATTGATATCATAGTCACGGATAATATCATACCCAAAATTCGTATGTTTCTTGATGGATTCAAACTCATCAACAGTGAGCTTGCCGGGTTTATTTAGAATATCAGGACTAATATTTAATTTACCGATATCGTGTAAAAAACCGGATATGGTCAAATCCTTAATCTCTTTATCAGACAAACCAAGCCATCCACCAAAGATATTAGCTAACATCGCCGTATTTAAGCTATGGGTAAAGGTATAGTCGTCTTCATTGCGCAAGTGATAGAGATAATTAAACAAATCACTTTTGGTACGTAAGGACTTAATCAGTGTGGTGCTAATATCATAGAGTTCATTCTCGTCAATATCTTCACCCAATAAGACATCATTTAGTTTTTCCTGTGTCAATGCCTGTTGTAATAAATACTCTGTCTTAAACTCCTGAAAGTTTTTGGTCTTGCGATAAGAGATATTTATTGGGCGATTATCCTCTGGGGGAGCTTTTTCGAGAAAGGGTTGAGCAGTATCCTCATAAATTACAATAGAAGGTAATTGATAGAGGCGTATGCGAAATAAATGCTTTTCATCAATTAAAGTATCTGCCGGGATTAACAATAATCCTTTTGGTGTATATAAGTCTTCAGCTAGAACCATACCAGGCTGTAGCTGGTTAGTTGTAAGTTGTAGTTTTGTCTTCATAATTCCCCACCTTGCATAAAGTTAGATTAACAATCATTATACTACAGACATTATAACACAAATTGGTGCAAGGTGGGACTACTTCTTAATGGATTATATAAAATGCTTATAGATAGGTTTCATAGCAAGATGTAGAAGGTAAGTCACGAGAGAGACAACAATAGCTTTGATGATATTAAATGGAAGAAAGATGGCAAGAACGGTATCCCAACGCATTGAAAAAGTCAATGAACTGCCAAAATATAAAGGTAAGATAACAAATAAGTTGGCAATACATGCAACAGCAACCATAGAAAGTGAACCGGTTACAAGACCAAAAAACAGCCCTTTATTGCTTTTAGTTTTTTTGAAAAGTATAGATGCGGGAACGACAAATGCAATACCAACAATTAGATTGGCAAGTTCACCAATACCTGCAGTTCGGGTAATGATTAAAGCCTTTAATAGGTTTTTAACCAATTGTATGGCCGCAGCTGCAAGAGGACCCATAGTAATACCGCCAATCATTGCAATAACATCACTAAAGTCCATTTTTAGATATTCAGCAAAACCAATGTAGAATTCAAGAAGCATGATAATGAAAGCCAACGCACTAAAAACGCCAATGCGCACAATGTAACGAGTTTTTTGATTTGAAAATGAGTACATAATAATTCTCCTTTAGAGGGTGGCGAATACTTCTATAAGATTTTCCTAGAGCAAAAACAATGAGGTATAGCCTCGTTAGCAATAAAAAAAACCTCGAAAAAAATTCGAGGCATCGTTAATAAAATAATCGATCTATTCTTACTTCTATCATCCAGACTGTACTGTCGGTCTTGGAATTGCACCAAGTCAACCAAAAAGGTTCGCGGACTATCACCGCCGGTCGGGAATTTCACCCTGCCCCGAAGTATTCATTTAATTGTTTACAGTTCAAGTATACAAGAGAAAAAAAAACTTGTCAATAAAATTTTAATGGTTTGTTTGGTTGATATTTTTCTAAGTTAGGTTATAATTGTACATGATATGTAAAAAGTGAGATAAATAGAGAGTTTGAGGTTAATTTATGAAGTTTAAATTTAAAATAAAAAAGATAATGAGCTATGCAGTGATTTTTTCGGCATTATTAGGTTCTGTGAGTGTTCCGATACAGGCAAATGTTCTTATTGATGAGATTGTTCAGCGCGAGACGGTGACAAAAGGATTAACATATGAATATAAATCAAAATTCACTCAAGCAGGGTGGGTTGATTTGCATGTACTTAAAATGGATTTAGCGGAGGAACAGGTTGCACTGGATATTTTGCAATCGAGTGAAGCTTTTGGAAAAAAAGAAACACTGCATGCACTAGCAACAAAAAGTGAGCAAAATGTTGTGGCAGGTATTAATGCGTCATTTTTTAATATGGCAGGATCAACGAGTGAGCCGGTAGGGGTTATCTATGAAGACGGCTATTCTTATGCGATGCATAATTATAATACCTCCAAAAAAGGTGTTGCTTCACTGCTCCAATACGAAAGCGGAAGAGTGCTTTTTGATTTTTTTGATACAAGTTTTAAGGTGACGACAGATCAAGGACAAAACCTTTATGTTGAAGGTATTAATAAAATTGTCATTGGTAAGTCGCCGGTTATCTATAACCGAAACTTTGGAGCTACGACACAACAAATTGATCAAAGTGCCAATTTATATAAAATTGTTGTACAAGACAATCAAGTCAGCCAAATTATTGGTGCAAAAGAACCCGCACAAATTCCAATGATGGAACAGGGGTATGTTATTGCAATCCCTGAAGCGCTTCTAGCCGAAGCGGAATACTTAAAAATGTTTGAAGTGGGGACAGGGGTTGAATTTATTGTACATTCTACGATTAATACAGAGGAGCTTAAATTAGCGATTAGTGGTTCGGGTAAGGTGCTTGAGAATGGTCAGTATAGTTCAGAAGGGCATATTATAAGTAAGGATGCGCGTCAACCAAGGTCGGTTCTTGGAGTGACAGCGGATGGACGCTACCTGATTGCTATGAGTATTGATGGAAGAGGTACAAGTATCGGGGCGACACATGCAGAGGTTGCCAGCTATTTAAGAGAATACAATGTTACGGATGCGATACAGCTTGATGGAGGAGGAAGTACAACCTTAGTGAGTCGAGATGTGGGACATACAGACCTTCGAGTTAAAAACACAGTATCTGGTGGCGCGCAGCGAAAGATATTAAACGGACTTGGCTTTGTGAGTCTAGCGCAAACCGGCCCTGTAAAGTCGATTAAAATAATACAATCGGATGAACGTATCTTTAAAAACAATCCGGTACAATTAGAAGTCATAGGTTTTGATGAGAATTATAATCCAGTGGAAATCAACTATCGCAACCTAGCATGGAGCGTTGATGGAATCCAAGGAAATTGGCAGACGAATACGTTTATTCCAACCGTAGGCGGTGATGGAACGATTTCTTGTTACTACGAAGGGTTAATGGCAACGTCGGAGATTGAAAGTTTGGATGCGCCAATTGATATTGAAGTTTCCCCAAAAATTCTTTCTTTGGACCATAATCAAAGTGGCGAATTTAATGTCTATGGAACCGACAAAAGTGGTTATCAAGGGCGTATTCATAACACGGATGTAACATATACAATTGAGGATAACCAAGGCGTAGGTGAGTTTCGTGATGGAAAATTTTACACGACTTCAAAAAATGGAATTGCAAAAGTGACAGTGTCTATGGGTGAACAAAGTACAACTGCGTATATTGTTGTAGGAAATGAATATAGCTCGATAGCTGCATTTGAAAGTATGCAATATTATCCACGTAGTTATCCTGAGGAAAATGTACAGGGCGAGATATTTATAGAAACCGAGAATACGGTAGATACAGATAAAGCCTATCGTTTTAACTATAGCTTTTCAAAATCATCTCAAGCACAAGCTTTTTATATGATGATGAATAATTTCTATTTAAATAAACCAACGGAGACGATTAGTCTATGGCTAAATGGAAATAACAGTGAGCATATGTTTAGAGGAAATATTATTGACGCTGTTGGCGGGCAGTATACAATTACGTTTTCTCATGCCATTAACTGGACGGGCTGGCAAGAGGTTGAGGCAGAGATTCCAGCAGGTGTCCAGTTCCCTATCCAGTTAGATCGCTTATATGTGGTTGCGTTACAATCCAGTGAACCTTATCAAGGAACCCTTGTGATAGACAAATTAAGCGCAATGACAACGGTGGATACAAGTAATCTACGCTTTGATGAAGATGGATTCATCAATGATCCACTCATGGCAAAAATCAAGCCGCAAGACAGTTTCGAAATTAAGTTGTTTGGTCCGACATCATTTAAAAACCGATTGTTAGATACGGTTATTTCGTCTAAGGTATATGAAGAGATGAATCAAGCAGATTACGGTGTCTTTGCCGGAAGCTCAGATGTGGATACATCCCGTTTGACAGGAAATTACTCCATTTGGAAAAACATGTATTCTGAAAAAGTTGTGGATAAGACAAAAATCATTACATTAGGAACAGCAAGTGGTGGATTGCGCACAACGGATTACACACAATATAGTAAATTAAAGCAAACGCTCGCAAGAACGAGTGAAAACTCCATTATTATTATTGGAAGTAAAAATCCCTTAACAAGTTTTACGGATGAAAAAGAAGGTGAATTTTTACATAATATATTCAAAGAATATATGGAAAAAACAGGCAAGCAGATTTTTTATGTCAATGCAAGTGGATATACAACCGATGTTACGATTAAAGACGGTGTGCGCTATATTGACACAAGTGGCTTGTGGTATAAAGTCCAAGACCGATATGTGGACTTGAATAAGATGTTATATCAAGTGCGCTTCTTTGTAGAAGGCAGCGATGTATCATATATGATTGAGCCGATTTTTCCGGCAGTAAAAATTAACGAGTAAGGGGATTCCATGAGATTACGGATTCAGAATTTTTTTAACTCCAGTGTGGGGTACTTACCATTTAAAATCATCGAAGGCATTTTTGGCATTGTCAGCTTGTCGCTATACTCTCATTTGCTTTTGCCACACGAATACGGGCTATACGGTATTATTAATAATACCGTTATGCTCACGTATTTGCTGGCTTTTGGATGGTTTTATTTTGTTGCTATGCGATTTATTGGAGAAATCGATAATCTGGATGAACGAAAAACATTTTTTTCCAATATGTTGTCGTTACAAGGACGCATCTATGGCCTGTTAATATTGATATACTTAGGCTTAGCGATGATTTTGATTTACGGATTTTCATTTAATCCCTGGTTGCTGGTTGTATATGTGGTTTTCTTTGTGGGATATATGTTTAATCAATTTTATATTAATCTCTTATTATATGTTCACATGCGTTTTTTGAACGTTGTTCTTGTCGTATTGGCAGCAGTATTAAAACCAATGCTGGTCTATGGATTTTACAAATCAGGGATTGATACAATTTATATCTTATTTTTGGGACATGGTGTAGTTGATATTACGCTAGGACTTATCGCCTTTTACTATATTCGTCCATATCGATATTTTTCAAAAAATAGCATCAAAAAAGAGCAGTTTAAAGAGTACTTGCGATATGGTTTCCCATTAATTGGCTTAACACTAACTATGTATGTGTTAAATATTTCGGACCGATATATTCTTCGGTTTTTTTATTCGGAGTATGTAGTTGGTCTATATGTTCCTAATTATGCGATTGCTTCATCGACATTTTTAATGATTGCCTATGGACTGTCGCGAGGGTTTTATCCTAAACTTTTAACGGCATGGGGAAAAGAATCTAAAAAAGAAGCAGGACGTATTCTTTCGTTTGGTATCAAAACATATATTTTACTTGGACTTCCGGCGGCAACGGGAATGCTGCTTTTATCAAAAGATATTGGACAGATTATTATTGCCAAAGAGTATGAAGCAGGATATGCGGTCATAGGAATTGTTGCTTTTGGAATGTTTTTTCTTAATTTAGCCGACTATATGAATAAAGAATGGGAGCTGAGTAAAAACACTCGACCTATTTTTATTAACAGTTTGATTGCAGCGGTGGTGAATTTAGGATTGAACTTGATACTTATTCCAAAGTATGGGCTCATTATGGCAGCCTATACCACGCTGGTTGCTTCCATTATTTACTTTGTTGCAAGTGGTGTTCGACGCAAAAAAATTCTTGAAGTGGTGATAGAAAAAAAATATCTATTTTCTGTGATTTTTGCTAATTTAGTGATGAGTATTTGTGTTATAATAAGTGCAGTGTTGCCACTTCAAGGATATGTGCTTATTGTTGCTAAAGCGATGATTGGTATTGTAAGTTACTTTGCAGCATGGTTTTTAATGAAAAAAATACTACGATGAAAAAGGTGATAACAATGAAAACGGTAGCGCTTGTTCTGTACTATCTTGTAGGAAAGCACTTGCCAAAATCTCAAGGCAAACTTGGTGCAATCAGTCAAGCCATTCGCTATTTTTTATGCAAATATATTTTTGATCAAATAGGCGCACAGGTAAATATAGAAAAGAATGTCTTCTTTGGTTCGGGTAGAGATATCTCAATCGGAGAGCAATCGGGTATTGGGGTTAATGCTTGGGTGCAGGGACCACTACACATAGGCAAGTATGTTATGATGGGACCGGATGTACTGATTTATACTAAAAATCATGAGTATGCCCGCACAGATATTCCGATGATTCACCAAGGCGATACAGAGCCTGTACCCGTAGTGATTGAAGATGATGTATGGATTGGTGCTCGAGTAATTATTCTACCGGGGGTAACCGTTGGTACAGGAAGTATTGTCGGTGCCGGATCGGTAGTTACAAAAGACATTGAACCTTATTCCATTGTTGGTGGGGTTCCTGCAAAAGTGATAAAAAAAAGAGAGATGTAAATGAATTAGGTGTTAAAATGACCGATGTCGTTTTGGCACCTAATCCATGAATGGAAAGGGATTATATGAAAAAAAAATTGAATTACATTGATGGGTTAATTATTGTATTGGTGTTGGCAGTGATTGCAGGTGGAGTGTGGTATTTAACAAAAGACGATGCAGAAAGTGGCATTATTACACGTAAGACAGAAGTTGTCTATAAGGCAGAGGCAAAAAACCTTATTGACAGCACCGTAGAACAGATTCAGATTGGTGATAAGTTAGTGGCAATGGGCTCAGTTCAAGATGCAGAAATTATTGATATACAATATCGAGATGCCTATGTTGTGGAAGCTGTCGATGGTCAATTAGTACCCATAGTCCAAGCAGGGTTAAAAGATATCGTTGTTACCATTAAAGGAAAAGCCAATCAATATGGACCTTATATTGATTTGGGTGGTCAAGAAATAAAAGCAGGTTCAAAATATTACATAAAAACAGATGTGTTTGAGGCCTATGGTAATGTGGTCGAAGTAACATCAATCAATTAGAGAAGATAGGAAAGGCAGGCAGATGAAGATGATTAACAAACAAGGAAAAGTAGCGGGCAAAATTCATATCTTTGATATTCTTATATTACTTGTAATATTATTGGTTGGTATTACTGCATTTGAGCGTTTGACGGATAATGAATTGATTAGCTTTAGTCAGGAAGAAGACGTAAAAATTAAGTACGAGGTTGTGTTTACTGAATATAGTCAAGATTATTTTACATCTGTGGCTGTAGGCGACCAACTAGCCGAAGATAAAAAATATTTGGATGCAAAAGTGACCAATATTTTAATTGAAGACCGTATGATTACCCGTGTCGATAATGAGGGAAAAGCTATCTCAGCACCTGACCCAATCAAGAAAAAGGTGACCATTGAAGTGGAAGCAACGGCAACATATGAAAACCCTATATATAAAATAGGCAAGCAAGAACTTAGAGAAGGGTTGCCACATTTTTTCGTAACACAAAAGTGTAATCTTTCAGGAGTTATCTCTCAATTGCAGCGAATAGAATAGAAGGTGTTAATCATGAATAGTATACGTAAAAAAATATATGAAAGCTATTTTTATGCCCTCATTCTAGGGATTTGCCGATGGGCAACAGCTTCAGTTTTTTTTCGTCCAACACAGTATAAAGGACATAAGAAAAAAGTGGAAGCCGTTTATAACTCTTGGTTTGCTCGAGTATTGATGAGCATAGATAGTGGATTTGAAAAAATAGCTAAACCTTTTCGTAAAGCTTTTTTCGACAGTTTTTTCATGAAAATCATTCGTCGTATTGATGCGTTTAGTCGAGAAAGTGTTCTATGGAAAGTTGCAGGACAATTTAACTTGGTCTACCTTCTTGTACTATATATTTATATAGACAAGTTTATGCGAACTTATCTCGTTGGACTGTCAAGTATTTGGGATGAAGTGCTGATGTTAGTTTTTATTGGCTGGATTCTAATACGACGGGTTTTATTTAACCAACGGTATCGCTTTAGCGATATTGACTTACCGCTTTTAAGCTTTATTGGGATATACTTGACAGTAATGTTTCTTTATTCCCCGGAACTGAATGTGGGTATAGAAGGCTTACGAGCTGTCGTTCAATATATGTTCTGGTTCTTTCTTGTATTACAGCTATTGGATAATCAAGTGGTTATTCAGCGTACAGTGTGGCTTCTGACAGTGAGTACAGGGTTACTAGGTCTACATGGTACATATCAATATATTACAGGCGCTGAGATGCTTGGTAACTGGGTGGATAGTAGTGAAACTATTACAACACGGGCGTACTCTATAGTAGGGGGCCCTAACGCCTTGGCGAGTGTTTTGGTTCTTGGGATTCCAATTGCTATTGGCCTATTTGTAGCAGAAAAAGACGTTATAAAGAAAATAATTTTTATGTTATCGGCATTGTTTATGGGAACAGGATTGATTTTTACATTTTCCCGTGGTGCATGGATTGCAACATTTTTAGCGGTTGTACTTTTGTTTGTCTTTATTGGCAAGCGTCTTTTGGTTCCGATAATTACCTTATTATTAGCCGTAGTTTTATTAGTGGATAATGTATGGAATCGTATTAGCATGCTGTTTACAAAAGAGTATGTGAGTAAAGCGTCAGAAGGCGGACGAATATATCGATGGACAACTGGATTAGCAGAATGGTCGGAAAGTAAAATCATTGGGCTAGGAATCGGACGTTATGGTGGTGCAGTAGCGACAAATCATGGACTGGCACCATTTTATATGGACAATTATTATCTAAAGACATTAACTGAATCAGGTCTTGTGGGTTTGATATCGTTTATTTTATTGCAGATACATACAATGCTGCAGTGTTTTTGGTATATCAAAGGAATGGACAAGCCGTACAATCGTGTTGTTTCCTTAAGTATTTTTTCAGGAATGCTTGGGGTTTTGATGCATAATGGTGTCGAAAACATTTTTGAATCACCGTTTATGGTAAGCTTCTTTTGGATGTGCGCTGCCATCATTGTCGCGACATTTAAACTAGAACATAGGGGGACATCAAATGAAGAAGATTAAGACATTATTTATTGCAAATATTTTTCCGCCAATGGGTGGATCTGGCGTTCAACGCTCAACCAAATTTGTCAAATACTTTAAAGGGCTTGAGATTGAACCTATCGTTTTAACTCGAGAATGTGATCAAGAGCAAGATGTGACACTTTTTGAAGATGTGCCTAATGATACAAAAATTATACGAACAAAAGCATATGATTTTACTCAATGGCCTCAACCCTTCGCATTGTTTGGAAAAGTCATTGCACGTAAGATTTTAATCCCAGATGCAGATTATGTGTGGTACAAAAAAAGCCTTCAACGTGCAATCGAATTAATTAAAGAGGAAAAAATAGAGTGTATCTATTCAACATCGTATCCATATAGTGATCATCTCTTAGCCAGAGATATAAAGCGTCACTTTCCAAAGATTCCTTGGATTGCAGATTTTCGTGATGAATGGTCGATGAATCCATACATTATTGATAAAAAATACAGTCAATATCGTACACGTCGTGAAAAAGCCATGGAAGAAAGTGTGGCAAAAGAGTGTGATTACTTTATTGCAAATACGCGTATCATGCATGAGAACTTTTTAAGTATGTATCCATACCTTGATAAAAAATCGACGATTATCACCAATGGATTTGATGAAGAGGATTTCTCGCATATTGACAAAGAGTATCAAAGACAAGAAAAATTTCGTATAGTTCATCCGGGTGTAATCTATGGTAATAGAAAAATAGATAAGATACTTAAGGCGATGAAAGAGTTAATCGATGAAAAAATTGTAGACAAAAAAGATGTTGAATTTAAGTTTATTGGTGATATAAAAAAGGATGTAATTCTTGATGAGGGCAAACGCTTTGGACTAGACGATGTTATGATCTGTCCGGGGTATATGAGTCATAAAGAGACGATCTTGGAACTCAATAAAGCCGAAGTGTTGCTACTGATTCTTCGTGAAGGTGAAGGCGGCAGGAATATCGCTCCTGGAAAAATCTACGAATATATTAATTCAAACCGACCGATATTAGCCTTAGCGCCCAAAGATGGAGTGGCAGCGGAAATCGTTGACAAGACCAATACAGGTATTGTGTGTGCAACCACAGATGTTGCAGAGATAAAAAAAGGGCTGGAAAAGCTCTATAAAGGTTGGAAAAATAATGAATTTCATATTCGACCGAATTATGATATAATTAACAATTATAGTCGAAAAACGCTTACACAGCGACTATCAGAAGTTATTCGTACAGTTGTAGAACAATGAAAGGGTCAGTAGAATGAAAAAAGTCTTAGTAGCAGGATATTATGGATATCAAAATTCAGGAGATGATGCGATACTGCATTCAATATGTAATGATATCTTGGCGTTAGATATTGAGACATCCATCACTGTACTGTCCAATCAACCACAACTAACGATGCGCGAATATCCTGTGTTTTCGGTGAATCGTTTTAATTTTCACGATGTATTAAGAGAAATCCGTTCCTGTGATGTTCTCGTTATGGGTGGTGGAAGCTTGATTCAAGATGCGACAAGTACTCGATCGTTGTATTATTATCTTTTCCTCATTTGGAGTGCAAAGCTACATAATAAGGCGGTTATGTTATATGGCAATGGCATTGGCCCGATTCATCATTGGTATAATAAACCGGTGTCACGATATATCTTGAATAAAGTAGATATTATTACCCTTAGAGAACACCTTTCAAAAGAAGTGTTAACAAAGTTAGGCGTCAAGCGCCCCCGGATTCAAATTACAGCAGATCCGGTGTTTAACCTTGAAATTAGTCAGAATAATGGATATAAAGATATATATGATTCTGAAAAGATTCCTAAGGACAAGCCTCTTGTTGGTGTTATGTTTCGAAGCTGGATGTATGAAGAGTCCTACACAAAAAAAATGGCAAAAATATGTGATGCGATTGTTGAAAAGTATGACTATCATATTGTCTTTGTACCTATGAAGCATCCGGCGGATTTGGTCATCTCGCTTGAAATACTTAAAAAAATGAAACACCCAGGAACGGTCATAGAAAATCGTTATAACGAAGAACAAATGATTCGGTTAATGGGAGACTTGGATCTGATTTTGAGCATGCGTTTACATGCTTTGATTTATGGTGCGCTTAATAACGTGCCAATGTTAGGATTCAATTACGATCCTAAGGTAGAATACTATGCAGAAGAGTTAAAAATCAGCTACGTAAAAAGTATGCGCCATATACGTGTCAATCAAGTTATGAAGCAGATTGATGACATTATTTCAAATAAGGATTCATATAAAGCGCATCTTAGTGAACAAGTTAAGAAACTCAAACTTCAGGCCAAAGAAAACCGAAAGTATTTACATGATTTATTATAATAAAGACATACAATATACGAGGTGAATTATGAAAGGAACAGTTGTAAACACATGGATCAAAACCTGTAAAAAAGTCTATGACACTGAACACGTACATGCAGCATTAAAGTCTGTTGATTTTAAAGAAGATGTTGTTTTTTCTCCTTTAGTTGATGTGGAAGATGAACGCGTCTTTAAATTTGTAGAACACATGGCAGGTAATACAGGAAAAGAAGTTGCCAATGTCTGGAACGATATTGGGGTTGATAATATCCAAGCTTTTAAAAATGATTACCCAGCTTTTTTCAGACCGGATAATGCATTTCAATTTTTAAGTTTAATGAATGATGTACATCAAATTGTTATTAAGCGTGTCTCAGGTGCAAAACCTCCAATACTCGATATGGAACCTATAGGTGGCTCAAAGGCACGATTTACGTATCGATCAAAGCGAGGAATGTTTGACTACTTTTTAGGACTCATGGAAGGGGTTCAAAAAGAGTTTGGGGAGACCATTCAGATTAAGGAGCTTAATCGAACAACAACTGAACTTGAACTTGAATTGACGTTTGAATATACCATTGAAATACGAAAAAATTATCGAATAAACACATTGTTCTCTTTTGGATTTATCCGTAGTACCAATGTAAAAAGTGCCATTTTATCAATGTTGCTTGGAGCAGCGGTGTTGTTTCCGGTTGCCGGCATCACTCAGATGATGAATATTGGCGGAGCCGGGATTGCAGTAGGTGCCATCGGAGTATTTACCTACATATCAAATAAAGTGATGAACCGACCGCTCAATCAGATGAACAAGGAGATATCCAGGTTGCAACAGCATAACTTTGGGGCGAGAACCAAAGTAAAGTCAGCAGATCAATATGATGATTTGTTTAACAGTGTTAACCAATTTAAAGACATTGTGTCCAAAGACTTTGTAGGTTTTAATAATATGGCGGATGAGATGACAACATTTACCAATGCGTTATTAGATATTTCTAATAGTATGTCCCATACTTCAGACGACATATCTGATGTTGTCGAACAGTTAGCCAATGCTGCAGGTAGCCAAGCAGAAGAGACAGAAAAATCCATTTATATGCTGAATGATAATATTCAGGAAGTGAAAAAGATTGCAGCTGAAGAAAATAAAAATAAAGATGAATTAGAAACATCTGTAGCCAAAATTGAATCAAGCTTTAAAAATGTTGAAAAGACAGCGAATGAGATTGATGATGTATTAGAGAAGTTTAAAGTCGTTAAAGAAAATGGTCTTAAACTTATGGGAAGTGCCAAAGACATCACGAATATTGTTAGTCTGGTTTCTGCGATTTCTCAACAGACAAATCTGTTGGCCCTTAATGCATCTATAGAAGCTGCTAGAGCTGGAGAAGCCGGAAAAGGTTTTGCAGTAGTTGCAGAAGAAGTTCGAAAGCTATCCGAAGAAACCAACAGTGCCGTTGAGAAGATCAACAACAGCTTAGGTGTGTTTGTCGGAGAAATTGAAGCCTTAGTAGATGATGTGGATGACCAATACGTAGTCCTTGAAAAAGAAAACGGACAATTATCAACAGCGGTCAATGAATCAAGTGATGCAAACACCACCATACAAGCCGTTGCACGAAATATGGTTCAGACATCGAAAAAACTGGAAAAAGAGACAGAATCTATTTCAGATGTATTTACCAATATTGAATCACTTGCAGCAATTGCAGAGGAAAACTCGGCTTCGGCACAGCAAGTGAGCTCCAATGTGACGTCCTACACAGAACAGATTAAGAGTTTGTCAGATCAAATCAATGAATTTAAAGAATTGACGAAAGAATTTAGTGAAGAATTAACAACGTACCATATATAGAAAAAAATATATTCGTGATACGTCAAATGGCTGCTGCAAGTTGATTGCAACAGCCATTTCATTGTTTTTATATAGCAAAGCACTTATTTAATAAGTAATTCATCTAAAACACGTCCATCGACATCTGGAAGGGCAACTTTAAGCAACTTGGCAAATGTCGGGGCTTCATCAACAAGATGTGCATGATCTAAGACAGTGCCTGAACGAATATCTGGACCCATAGCCAAGAATAATGTTTTTAGATTCTCATGTTCAGGTAAAAATCCATGATCACTTCGATAACAATTGGGAAGCTGCTCTCTTGGCACTACAATTTGGTTGAGTGTATGATTTCTAAAGATATAACCGTCCTTTGCTTCAAGTATAAATGAATAGGGACCATCAAGATGATGGCTTGCAATAATTTCTTCACGCGTAAAAAAATGTTTGATGGGGGAATTGTTCATTTCGACAAAATCAGATAAGACTTGTTGGACACGGGAATACAAGGTCGTATTTGTCGGATTTTTAAGCTGTATCTGAACACTTCCACCAGCAGAATTTGCGTAGACATCATTTGATAAGCCTTCTTTTTTAAAGAGGGTGTTTAAAAAGATGACATGGCTAAAATCATTTCCCCCGTGGTCGCCGAGAAGTACAATATTGGTCGTGTTATAAAGACCAGCAGATTTTAGCGCTTCTATGAGTCTACCAAGTCGCTGGTCCATTTTATCTAGAACATGGTACGCCTCGTCTGAAAAGACGCCATGCACATGTCGGATTGAGTCAAGTTCAGTAAAATGGATACCCATTAAATGTGGCTTTTTTTGAACAATAATATCCGTACTTGTAGCTTCGATAAAGTCATCAAGCTGGGGTTGGCTTTTTCCATTGAGTAGATGTCGGTGCTTTAAGACAAGGGGTAACATCGACATGCTACCATTTTTTAGATAAAGCGAGAACATACTTTTTCCATGGTCAGACCAAATCTCAGGAATATTATAGTCAATTGCCGATTTGGCATTAGCCATCACCGGCCAAAGAACCGAAGCTGTCTTTAAGCGCTTTCGTTTTGCAGCATCAAAAAGAGTCGGGACTTGAATAGACTTTTTATGCCAATGCCATTCTTGACGTAACGGATCCTTCGGATTTGCGATTTCATTATGATAAATCCCATGGCGATAAGGATAGGTTCCTGTTATAATTGAAGTATGGCAACAATAAGTAAGCGAAGGATAAATCGATTCCACAGATTTGATATAGCTACCATGCTCCATAAAGTATTTGAAATTCGTTAAGGTACGAAGGTAGGATAAATCTTTTGCATTTAAAGCATCTAGAGATATAATTAATAAATTATTGATCATAATTTCCTCCTATACAAGTTGGGTTTCTTTAATTATACTATAGATATAGTAACGGAACAAATAACAATAAAGCATATGACACCATATATAAGTTACAGTAACAAGGAGATTAAGCCAATGATGAGAAAACGCAACCTTATTCAACAAATGAATCGGTTTATTTTATTAAGACAGATGATATACTTGATTCTTTTTTTAGGAATCATTAGTGGGTTAGTTTATTATATACTTGTACAATATCATATTATTAAGAGCCAAAAGACAATTGAACCGATTGTTATTATCAGTGCAATCTTTGTGTTGGCATTGATTAACGGTTTTTTACTCCTAAGAGATGGAAGCTTATATCGGCGCTTTATTTTTAATACGGAAAGTAGAGAGCATGCGTTTACGCATGTTGAAAAGCTCAATCAAGACTTGCGTGCACAACGCCATGATTTTCTCAATCATATTCAAGTGCTCTATAGCCTGATGGAGTTAGAAGAATATGAAGAAACACGTACGTATTTGAATCACCTCTATGGAGATATTATTAAGGTGGGTTCAAGAATTAAAACAGAAAGTGTCTCGGTGAATGCACTTTTACAAGCAAAGTCCAATGAAGCAGAAAAAAAAGGGATACAATTTCAAATCCTTCTTAAATCCCAGTTATCCAATATACCTATCGGAGAGTGGGAGCTATGCCGTATCCTTGGCAATCTTATTGACAATGCATTTGATGCATTAGATAATTCGAATAAACCCAATAAAACGGTAACGATTCAAATTTATGAGGCCATAAAATCTATTGAAATACGTGTCCGAAATAATGGACCCTTTATTCCGGAACACATGCGCCATAAGATTTTTGAGGCAGGCTTTAGCAGTAAGGGAGAAAAAGAAGAACGGGGTATGGGACTTTATATCGTTAACGATTTGTTGGAAAATCAAGGGCATAGTATTGTATTAGAACAAGAAGGAGACGTCTGTTTTCATATTTCATTAAAAAAGTGATGTTTTAATCCGGTTTTTGATGTTTTGAGGCAGGATGAGTTGTAATTTATTCTAAAAGGCGTATGATGAAACTATAGATGTAAATTAGGAGGTGCATTATGGAGTGGATAGCAATAATTCTTATAGTTATAGGAATTCTATTATTAGTTGCAGAAATCTTTATTCCTAGTTTTGGTATTACCGGTGCATTAGGAATTGTACTAATTATCGTTGGGGTGATTATAACTGCAGAAACCTTTATGGCAGGCATCATTATATTTGCAGTGATTATTGGCGTTGCAATGGTCTTGATGATTCTGGCGTATAAATTGGTTTCAACAAAGGGAAGTCCTTTTGTGCTAACAGAAAATCTTCATGAAGATACACCAGAAAATCTTGAGTATTTTAAAGGAAAAAAAGGCGTGGCGATAACCCCGTTAAGACCTTCGGGAACAGGAGACTTTGATGGTGTACGACTCGATGTGCTAACCAAAGGCGAATTTATTGAAAAAGGCACAAGTATCCTTGTAGATGAAGTTGCAGGCAAACGTATCTTTGTTAAAAAAGTTTAGGAGGGTTTTATATGAGAATCTTTACATTGGGAGTGGCTAATCTGCCTCAGGAATTAGGAACATTGGTTATTGTTGGTTTGGTTGTATTAATCCTTGCTATTTTCTTTAGTGTCATACCAATCCGTTTATGGATAGCGGCTATTGCATCCAATGCAAAAGTAGGGATTATTACACTGATTGGAATGAAGTTACGTCGTGTAAAACCATCCAATATTGTACTACCGCTTATCCGTGCAACCAAAGCAGGTTTAGATGTATCTATTAATCAATTAGAATCCCATTATCTTTCGGGAGGGAAAGTAGGGCGAGTTGTTGACGCGCTTATTGCAGCTCACCGAGCGAAGCTAGAATTAAGCTTTGAACGTGCAGCGGCCATTGACCTTGCAGGAAGAGATGTACTAGAGGCGGTACGCATGAGCGTTAAGCCAAAAATCATTGAAACACCGGCAGTTATCGCAGTGGCAAAAGATGGTATAGAAGTTAAAGCTATTGCACGAGTAACCGTTCGCGCAAACCTTGATCGCCTCGTGGGTGGTGCAGGTGAAGAGACAGTGATTGCGCGTGTTGGTGAAGGTATTGTAACAACAGTAGGTAGTGCCGAAAGTCATAAAGAAGTTTTAGAAAATCCGGATTCAATATCGGAGCGTGTTCTTAGCAAAGGACTGGATTCAGGAACGGCATTTGAGATTTTATCCATTGATATTGCAGATATTGACTTAGGTAAGAATATCGGTGCCCGCCTTCAAATCGAGCAGGCTGAAGCTGACAAGCAAATTGCACAGGCACGCGCAGAAAAACGACGCGCCATAGCCATTGCCCAAGAACAAGAAATGCGAGCACGGGTTGAAGAGATGCGTGCAAAAGTTGTCGAAGCAGAAGCAAAGATTCCGTTAGCGATTGCCAAAGCATTTGAAAATGGACAATTGGGTATCATGGATTATTATCGAATGGAGAACATTAAGTCGGATACTGCAATGCGAGAAGCCATTAGCGAAGGCAGTGAAGAATAGGTGGTGCATACCATGAAAAAAAGATCTGAGGAGTATAAGCATTATTCAGAGGTGGATTATAACCAGGAACAAAAGAAAAAAGTATTGAAGCATCCCCTTTTAAAAGGCGCTTCAAAAAAAGATCTAAAACGCGGAATAATATATAGTGAAGTATTAGGAAAGCCGAAAGGTTGGTAGTTGACAATGAAAGTATTAATTGCAGATGATGACAAAAGCATGCGCTTTGTTCTTCGAAAAGCGTTAGAAAAACATGAGGATATCAATGTTGCATGTGAAGTAGATAGTGGAAGTAAAGCTGTGGTAGCCTTTGAAAATGAAAAATTCGATGCTGTTTTTTTAGATGTAGATATGCCGGAGCTTGACGGTATTGAAGCGGCAAAAATGATATTGGATATTCAGCCAAAGTGCATCATTGTTTTTGTCACCGCATATGAAAGGTATATGCAGGATGCGTTTGAACTATATGCGTTCGATTATATGGTCAAACCGTTTAAGTTAGAACGGTTGACACAAACGATTAATCGAATGCGCCATTTTATTAGTGAGATGGATGAAGTAAAGCAAGAAAAAGTTGAAGCCATTAACAATGATCTACTCCTCAAAGTCCATGATGGGATGGTCGTCATACGTCCGGAAGAGATTCTCATGATTGAACGTGAGAATAGATGCTCGGTTATTGTTACAGCAAAAGAACATTATAGTATAAACAAATCCCTGGCTGAACTTGAATCTATTTTACCGGAAGATGAATTTTTACGCACGCATAAATCCTACATTGTACGTTTGGATAAAATAGAAAAATTAAATGTATATGGTCGATGGACTTATGTGGTTAAATTAAAAGGAACGAAGAAAGACGCTTTGTTGACCAAAGAAAAAGCAAAAATTCTTGAAACAATTTTTAATCCACTTTAAGTTGAGTGCGTGACAAAAAGCTTTCTGTCAAAAAAATAAAAATCAAAAAAGCAGATGCATGTACAGCTTTGGCTGCAGCATCTGCTTTTAATATGGCTTTTAATATGGCATCCCATAAAATAATATGAGAATTATTCGATAACATCGCCCATGGAGTACATTCCTTTTGGTTGATGGGCAAGGTATTTGGCTGCGTTAACGGCGCCAACGGCGAAGATTTCCTTGGATTGAGCAATATGGTTAATTTCAAAAACTTCATCTTTGCCGGCAAAGATTACTTGATGCTCACCAACAATGGTCCCACCACGTAGAGCATGTATTCCGATTTCTTTTTTTGGACGCTTGATGCGTTCTTGACTACGATCATAGGTATAGCTATATTTTTCATCAAGAACTTCATTGATGGAATCAGCAATATAAAGCGCTGTGCCGCTTGGGGCATCCACCTTTTGATTATGATGCTTTTCAATAATTTCAATGTCAAAATTTGCACCTGTAAGCACCTGGGTAGCCTTCTTGACTAAGTTTGCCATTAGATTGATACCAAGGGACATATTGGCTGAAAAAAGAATAGGGATCTTTAATGCTGCTTGGTGGACAAAGGCAACCTGTTCTTCATTAAGGCCGGTAGTACAGACAACGACACCGATGTTTTTGTCAATGGCTGCAGTTAACATTGGGATGACAGCTGGAGCGACGGAAAAGTCAATCACGACATCAGCATCAACATCGCAAGCCTCTAACGAGCTAAACACCGGATAGTCAAAATGCCTTGTAGTGTCTAAATCAATTCCTGCAACAAGTTGTGTACCCGGGTCATCAGCAACGAGTTTTGAAATGGTATGCCCCATCTGTCCGTTGCATCCATGCATAATAACTTTTATCATTCTTGCACCTCAATTCCATAATCAAGGAGGGCTTGCTTTAATAAAGCTTTATTGCTTGGTGCCATTTCGTATAAGGGCAGTCGACATGGACCAACTTCCATTCCCATCATATTCATGGCTTCTTTTACAGGGATAGGATTGGTTTCGGAAAAAAGGTTGGTAATAATAGAATGTAAGGATAATTGCGTGTGTAAGCTTTCTTCTAAGCGACAATTAAGATAATGCTCTACAATATCATGTGTTTGCTTTGGCAGAATGTTGGCTACCACAGAGACAACACCTTTACCACCTAGGCTAAGAAGGGGAAGGATTTGATCGTCATTACCAGAGTATAAGTCTAGCTTGCCTTCAAGCTCGGCTACAACATTCATAACATGACCGATATCACCACTGGCCTCTTTTAGAGCCACAATATTTTCAAATTGAGTCAGTTCTTTTAGGGTGCTTGCTTCAATATTCATTCCGGTGCGGCTAGGGACATTATATAACATAATCGGAATGTTTACGCTATTGGCAATGGCCCCAAAATGTGCGACAAGTCCGCGTTGAGTTGTTTTATTATAATAAGGTGTAACTTGTAATAAACCATCAGCACCTAAACGCTCGGCTTCTTTGGATAGATAAATCCCGTGTTGGGTATCGTTGCTTCCGGTTCCTGCAATAACAGGAACACGCTTATTGGTTACCTCAACAGCAGCGCGTATACATGCGAGATGTTCCTCATCATTCATTGTAGAAGCTTCACCGGTAGTTCCACAGATAATTATGGCATCAGTACCTTCGCTGATTTGCCAATCAATAAGTTTGTGAAGCTTGTCAAAGTTAACAGAATAATCTTCATTAAAGGGTGTAACGATAGCGACCCCTGAACCTGTAAATAAAGTCATAGTATCCTCCTTCATAAAAAAAAGTCAGCATGTGCTGACTGTGCGTTACCATAATCGAATTATTGGTGTAACGATACACAGGTAGCACTCCATCTTGTGTACAAGATGACAGTTAGTAAGCTTTTAACTTAAAAACCAGGATCTAAAGTCACAGGACTATATTCCTTCGGCATATTTACCTTTCAGAAAATATCAAAAATACCTGTGTATCTCCATTATCCTACTGATTAAACATGCACCTCTACCAACAAATAGTTGATGTTCTTATATCAACAATAGAATAACACTACTAGAAATAAAAGTCAATTAGATCTTTTCTTTAATAATTATAGCATATTTCTTTGAAATATCACTAGGTATATAGTAAAATGATAGAGAAGAATTGAGGTGATATTCGATGAAGCTTAAGCGTATTTTTGGTATTATTATAATATTGATTATATGTCAACTATTATTAAGTTATTATATCTATGAATATACAATGTTTGAGCATCCGACAGGAAAATTTTTCCTCATCTTTGTGACGAATTGGATATTGATTATTTATGCGGTCGGATATATATTTAGGGATTATACCAATCTGTTTTTAACATTAAGACGATTTGATCGGAATTTGGATACAACCACAATACTCTATGAGCTTCTTAAGGAACTTGCGGGAATTGAAAATAAAGAAGAGATTTATGATAAAATACTGGAAGCGGCGTTAAAATCCATACCCTCGGGAAAGATGGGCTCAATTTTATTAAAGCATGATGAATACTATGTATTTGAAACGTCCAAAGGATTTAATCATGAATATCTTGAGCTGATTCAACTTCGAGCCGAAGAGACGGGTCTATATAAATTGACAGATGGCAAGATGGATAAAACGGTAGTGATTAAGGACATACATCAACTTAATCAAGGATATATGGATAGCGTTCAGATTGAGTTATTAAAAAAAGCCGGAACGGATAAAGTGAATTCCTCTATTACAGCGCCAATCAAATTGCGCCAGCATGTCATTGGGATGATTAGCTTGGATTCAACAGATCATAATGCTTTTGATCGTAGTGATATTGAGATATTGGAACTGTTTGCCTTTGAAGTATCCAAGTTTGTCCAAATGTATGAAACAATGGAGTTAAATCTTGTTATGTCCCGTTATGATGAACTGACCAATATATGTAATCGTAGATATGGACGTGAACAGCTAAAACGTCTAATGAAAGCAAAGACCCCATTTGTCTTGGTTTCAATTGATTTAAATAACTTGAAAGCGGTTAATGATATGTATGGTCATGATGTCGGTGATGCATTGATTCAAAGTTTTGTAAAAAACACAAAAATTTTTATTAGTAAGGATGATATTATCTCAAGATATGGTGGAGATGAATTCATTATCATTTTTCCAAAGCACACACCGCTAGAAGTACGGGTGATACTGGATGATTTGAAGCATTATTTAAAGAATCAATCGATTATGAACGAAGGTCCGCCTATCAGTGTTAGTTTTAGCTATGGCCTTGTCGAATATCCGAGTGAGACCATTAATTATGATGAGTTGTTAAAAATAGCGGATGATCGGATGTACAATAATAAACGAGAGAAAAAAGAGTATACTAACTTACACTAGATACTTTTGACTATGAGGAGAAGACATGTTTGGTGACATAATATATGTGGAGCGTAAGCCGTTATTGTGGAAGTCTGTTGAAAAACGGGCAAATCCAAATTCGAAAAGAATCGATTATATCATTTTTCGTACAGCAAAGTATCGTCATTATGGGATTGATATTGGATATGGACGAGTGGTCCATTTTCAAGGCGATAGTTTTTGGAGCCGACATGAATGTCGGGTGATTGAAAGTTCAATGGAAGAATTTTTAAAAGATGGAACGCTAGGGCATGTGGCGAATTTAGAATATTCTTTTTCAAGAGATGAAGTTGTGCGAAGAGCGTTAAATCATGTGGGTTCAGATTTTGGCGGATACAGTATTAAGGATAATAATTGTGAACATTTTGCAAGATGGTGTGCGACGGGAGTTCGTAGTGCAAGACAGTCCATTTTATATAATTATTTTCCTGCATCAGAGATTATCTTTTTGCGAACGCTTGCTGTGGGTAACTATATGGGACGTATACTTTTAAAAAGTTTTTTTAATGAATAGGCATAATCTAAAACAGGTACAGTAAGGAGCTTGATTTGAATTCTCCTGACGGTACCTGTTTTTTATATAAAGGTCTATAGTATTTTATGATGGGCTTAGTTTATGCTTTTTCATAGCGAATACGTGTACGAATCTGTTTTTCAGCGTCTTCCACAGAGATGCCTTTTCTTTGTGCATAACTTGTTACTTGATCCTTGCCGATGTGGAAAAGATCATAATATCTGGAGCGTGGGTGAGCAAAGTAGAGACCGCTAACACTTGCACCAGGAACCATCATATAGCTTTCGGTTAATGTCACTTGGCTATTTTTATCTGCATGAAGCCACTCAAAAAGTGTCAGCTTTTCAGAATGATCGATAAGGGAAGGATAGCCAAAGGCTGGTCGTATTCCTTGATATTTGGCCTGTAGGAGATCTTCTTTGCTTAAAACTTCATCTGCAGCATAACCCCAATAATGCTTTCGAACGTCTTCGTGAAGCTTCTCGGCAAAGGCCTCAGCTAGGCGGTCTGCAAGAACACGAACAAGTAAGCTGTTATAATCATCGTGGTGCTCATGATAAGTCTGAACTAGTTTTTCGACACCAATACCTGCGGTGACGATAAAGCCACCGATGTAATCGGTTATACCGGCAGATGAGGGAGCGATAAAGTCCGAGAGGCAAAGATGCGCAGAATTCTCCTTTTGCTGACGATAATTATGTAAACAATAATCACCATCGGGTGTGTTGATAATGATATCATCACCTTTAGCATAGGCGGGATGAATACCTAGAACACCCTCAGCAGTTAAACTTTGGTCGATTGTTAATTGATCAAGGAGTTTTAGTGCATCATCATATAATTTTTTAGCCTCTTTCCCGATAGTTGGATCTTCGAGGATATCCGGAAAGCGCTTTTTCATTTCCCAGGCGGTAAAGAAAAATGTCCAATCAATATATGGGATTAGTTCCGGTATTGTAGCTTGTATTTTTTTGATTCCGATAAAATTAGGTTTATGTATAGTTGAGTCATCAAAGCAAAGCGCTTCTTTTAATGCTACGGCTTCATTGTAATCGAGTAATTTGGATACATGTTTTTTAGATACTTGGCTGACACGGTCGTACTCTTCATACATGGAATCTACAAAAGCTTTATGATGCTGCTGGTCCTGAAGCTTTTTAGCTGCTTCTACACCTTTGGTGGCATCTTGAGAATATACAACAGGGTGGCTATAATTGGGCGCAATTTTAAGAGCTGTATGTAGCATAGATGTCGTTGCACCACCAATTAATAGGGGAATGGAAAAATTATTTTCTTCCATCATTTTTGCCATTGTTGCCATCTCATCAAGTGATGGGGTGATGAGTCCACTTAATCCAATCATGTCCACATTTTCTTTTATGGCTGTCTCGATGATTTGTTCAGGTGGAACCATAATGCCAAGGTCAATGACTTCAAAGTTATTGCATTCAAGTACAACGCTAACAATATTTTTTCCGATATCATGGACATCGCCTTTGACGGTTGCCATAAGTACTTTTCCGGCACTGGTTGACGCACCTTTTACATTTTCTTCTTTAATAAACGGGAGTAAATAGGCGACAGCTTTTTTCATGACACGAGCGCTTTTAACGACCTGGGGAAGGAACATTTTCCCGCTGCCAAATAAGTCGCCGACAATACTCATGCCATCCATCAAAGGTCCTTCGATGATGGAGATAGCATTGGGAAGTTCTTGCCTTGCCTGAGCCAAATCCTCATCAATATAGGTAGTAATTCCTTTGATCAAGGCAGTGCTTAAACGTTCGGTTACGGGTAGGGTTCGCCATGTGTCAACAGCTTTTTCCTTAGTTTCAGACCCTTGTGTCGTAAGGGTGGCAGCATAATCTAGTAAAGCATCGGTAGCATCTTTTTGGCGATCAAAAAGAACATCTTCGACTTTACTTAAAAGTTGTGGATCAATATCATCATAGATTTGGATCATTCCCGGATTGAGAATAGCCATATCTAGACCCGCTTGAATAGCGTGGAATAAAAAGGCAGAGTGCATAGCTTCACGAATGACGTTATTACCTCTAAATGAAAAAGAGAGATTGCTTAGTCCACCGCTGGTTTTGGCGTAGGGTAGATTTTTTTTGATCCATCTTACGGCATCAATAAATTCAATGGCATAACGATTGTGTTCAGTAATTCCTGTAGCAATGGCCAAGATATTGACGTCAAAGATAATGTCTGCCGGGTTAAAGCCTAGACGATTAACGAGAAGGTCATAAGCGCGCTTAGCAATCTGAATCTTACGTTCAAAGCTATCGGCTTGCCCGTGTTCATCAAAAGCCATAACAACAACAGCAGCTCCAAATGCTTGAATGATACCGGCTTGATATAAAAATTCGTCTTCGCCATTTTTTAAACTGATTGAGTTGACAATGGGTTTACCTTGAATGGATTTGAGTCCTTCTTCGATGATTTCCCATTTTGATGAATCAATCATAACAGGGACACGGCTGATATCAGGTTCAGATGCAATAAGTTTGAGAAAGGTTGCCATCTCTTTTTTACCATCGAGTAGTCCATCATCAAAGTTGACGTCGATAATTTGGGCGCCGTTTTCTACTTGATGTCTGGCGATGTCTAAAGCTTCTTCATATTTTTGTTCGCGAATTAAGCGGGCAAATTTTCTTGAGCCAGCGACATTGGTACGCTCACCAATATTAATAAAGTTGAGTTGTGCATCGATAGTTAGTTCTTCTAATCCGGCGATACGGGTTTTAATGGACGGTTCTTTAGGAACTCGGGGGGCATAGTTTTTGAGCAAATCAGCAATAGCCTTAATGTGCGACGGCGTGGTTCCACAACACCCTCCAACGATGTTTAACGCATCGGCTTTAGCTAATTGATGTATAAATTCAGCTGTTTGTTCAGGCAATTCATCATAGGCCCCTAATTGATTTGGAAGTCCGGCGTTGGGGTGGATGCTGACATAGAGTGGCGTGATTTTTGCCAGTTCTTTGACATATGGAATTAAGTCTTTTGCCCCAAAGGCACAGTTTAAACCGATGCTGATAACATTTTTGTTTTGCATTGAAGCGTGAAAAGCGGATAAGGTTTGACCGGAGAGGGTACGTCCGCTTTTATCAGTTAGGGTTCCGGAGAGCATAATGGGAAGTTCAATACCTCGTGCATGAAAGACTTCATCACAGGCCATGAGTGCAGCGCGGGCATTGTGGGTGTCAAAAATCGTCTCGATAAGTAAGAGGTCTACTCCACCATCAACTAAGCCTTCAATTTGAGTGATGTAAGATTGTTTGACATCATCAAAATGAACACTTCGATAGCTAGGATCTTCAACTTTTGGGGACATGGATAAGGACTTATTCATCGGACCGATGCTTCCCGCGACAAAACAGGTTCTAGAGTTGGTTTTATAATAGGCTGTGAGGGTATCTTTTGCTAGTTTTGCGGCTTCATAATTAAGCTCATAGGCGAGTGCTTCAGTATCATAATCGCTCTGAGAGATTGAAGTTGAATTAAAGGTATTGGTCTCAATAATATCGGCACCAGCGTTAAGATAGCTTAGGTGAATGTCTTTTATAATATCGGGGCGCGTCAAGACAAGAATATCATTGTTCCCTTTTAGATTGACAGGGTGATCTATAAAACGCGCTCCGCGATAGTCGGCTTCATCTAGTTTATAGTTTTGAATTTCCGTTCCCATAGCGCCATCTAATATAAGAATACGCTGACGGAGTGTGTTTAGAAAAGTTGTCATCATATCTGCCTCCTTTGATTGTATTATATAATAAAGCATATCCACAAGAATAGCAATATTTATCCGATAAAAAGGATTCATGTTAGGCAATCGATAGAACAAATAACAAATATAGCTTGATGTTGATGTGGGTTATCATTTATACTAAGAGCAGATGTTTAGACGATAAAGTAGTTTAATTAGGAAGGGAAAGCGATGAAAAACAAAATAAACAACAAGGAATTTGGAATGTTAACCTATGGAATTACGCCGCCTAAAGCACATCATTCTCACGAAAAAATTCAAGAGATTGCCGCGCGTCAAATCAAGCGGATAGAGCAGCTGAATGTGGATGCGCTAGTTATCTATGATATACAAGACGAAAGTGATAGAACGGATGAGAAGCGAATCTTTGACTTTATCGAAACGGTTGACCCATCAATATATGCCAATGAGTATCTCAAAGTGCTTAAGATGCCCAAAATTGTCTATCGCTGTGTTGGAAACTATGACAAAAAAGATTTTGTCCAATGGCTCAATTCAGGAGAAGATCAATATAGTGTATTTGTAGGGACGGCTTCCAAAAGTCAAGCGATTACTATATCTCTTGGAGAAGCCTATGAAGAAGCTCAACAAACAGAAAAGTCTCCACTACTAGGAGGTGTAGTTATTCCGGAACGTCATTTTGAACGACGTGATGAACCCAAGCGCTTGGCAAGAAAAGTAGAACAAGGGTGTGAGTATTTTATCTCACAATGTGTATATGATGCATCTATAAGCAAAGCGTTTTTGCGAGATTACAAAAAGTATTTTGAGGAAAATAATTTAGATATTAAACCGATTATCTTTACACTGACACCATGCGGCTCGCCAAAGACACTGCAGTTTATAAAGTGGTTAGGGATTCGAGTGCCAAAGTGGGTTGAAGATGACTTGCTTGGGGCCAAAGATATGCTTGATCAATCCTTAAACCTTATTGAAGCTTTTTTTGCAGAATTATCAGTATATGCAAAAGAGCTAGGAATACCAGTGGGATGTAATGTAGAAAGTGTATCCATTCGTAAAGTGGAGATTGAAGCATCAATAAAATTGGCAAAAGATATTCGTGAATATATTAATCGAAAAAAAATGTAGTGTGCTTTTAAAAGCGCACTACATTTTTTTAAAAAGTATTATAACAACTTAAATAAGTTTTTCAAGGATTTTGTTGCTACGTGTGATGAATGCGGACATCTTTTCAGGATCTAATGTCTTATGGCTAATCATAGCTAAATCATAGAGTTGCTCGCAGAAAAGTTTAACATCATCGTCTTTTGTACTATCATCTTTATGTTCAAGAATATATTGAACCAAAGTATTATTTTTATTCAGTACAAGTGTCTCTTCGGTAGGTAAGTCACCCATGCCCATACCCATCATACCATACATTTTAGTCATATCCTGCATGCGTCGAGACTCTTCTGCCAATAAAATCATGGCAGAGATGTCCTTGGACTTTAAGGATTCGACTTGAATTTTCATATCGTCTTTGGACAAGGCTTTTTTGAAGATACCTTCAAGAGCTTCTTGAAGTTCTTTAGCTTCTTCTTCAGTATGTGTATCTTCACCTTTTAATGTATCTGTTAGGTCAGCATCTATACGTGCAAACTTAACATCTGTGTTTTTCATTTCCATCGTACTAATAAAGGGTTGATCAATGGAGTGATCCATGATAACTGCATCCATCTCATGGGACTTGAACATATTGACATATTGAGATTGGATTACTTTATCGGTGACATAATATACCTTGTTCTCATGTTTTTCTTTATTGGCTTCTAAGTATTCAGGAAGCGTAGTGAATTTATCATAGATAGTTTTGTATAGGATGATATCCTTTGTTTTTTCGTAGAATTTTTCATCGCGTAGGCAACCAAATTTGATAAATGGATGAATATCGTTCCAGTACCCTTCATAGGCTTCACGTTCTTTTTTGAAAATACTATTCAGTTTATCAGCTACTTTTTTAGCAATATAGTCGCTGATTTTCTTGACAAACCCATCGTTTTGCAAGAAGCTTCGAGAGACGTTAAGAGGAAGGTCAGGACAATCAATAACACCTTTTAACAATAGTAAGAACTCAGGAATGACTTCTTTGATATTATCTGCAATAAAGACCTGGCTGTTAAAGAGCTTAATTTGTCCTTCCATTGTGTCAAATTCATTGCCAAGACGTGGAAAATATAAAATCCCTTTGAGACGGAATGGATAGTCCATGTTTAAATGAATCCAAAACAGCGGCTCTTTGTAATCAAGAAATGTCTTACGATAAAACTCCTTATATTCTTCGTCTTCGCATTCGCTGGCTTTTTTTAGATACAGTGGTGCAGGGTCGTTTAACATTTTGGGTTCATCAGCGATAATGTTCCCATCGTCATCTTTTTTGGGCTCTTCATGGATATCAGTTAAGTAGATAGGATAAGGCATAAAAGAACAGTATTTTTCAATAGTTGTACGTAGTGTCCAGCTGTTTAAAAATTCTTTGCCTTCATCACTTATGTGAAGAACAATCTCTGTACCAATCTCAGACTTAGTTCCTTCTTCAAGTTCGAACTCTGTTCCACCATCACATGTCCAGTGAATAGGTTTTGCACCGTCTTGATAGGATAGAGAGTGGATTTCAACAGTTTGTGCAACCATAAAGGCAGAATAGAAACCAAGACCAAAGTGTCCAATAATCTGGTCTTTGTTTTCTTTGTCCTTATATGTATTAATAAAGTCTTCAGCACCGGAAAAAGCGATTTGGTTGATATACTTTTTAACTTCTTCATCCGTCATACCAATACCGGAATCTTTAATCGTAATGGTTTTTGCTTTGCTATCTAAGAGAACATCAATTTTAAAGTCGTGTCCTTCGGGAATGCTGTATTCGCCCATTCCATCAAGTTTTCTCATCTTGGTCATAGCATCACTGGCATTGGAGATGAGTTCACGCATAAAAATGTCGTGATCGGAATAAAGCCATTTTTTTATAATCGGAAAAATGTTCTCACTATGAATGGATAAACTACCTTTTTCTTTGCTCATAATAACCTCCTGTAGATTAAAATTCTACATATATGATAACGCGAGAAAAACAAAAAGTCAATAGAAAATTAGCACTCGATTTAATCGAGTGCTAACAGGGTGGAGATGCCTTGCTTTTTAAAGAAGCGAAGCATTGAATCATCAAAGTACTGTTCAGCTGTTTTGTCAAGCGTGAAGGAAGCATAGTTCGTTCCGGTAATAATGCGAATCTTATTATCTTCATAATTGAGGGTAAAGATAAAACCTCCAATCGCTTGGGATTCATTAAAACGAATTCTTTCCAGTGTTGAATGGACAGCATTTGGATGTAGGGAAAAGGTGATTTTCATTGAAGTAGGAGGTTTTTGACCGCGAATCAGGTTAAAAGCGTGGGCTTTAAAATCCTTCCACCGGATATGCGTCAGTTCGTTTAATCGATCAGGGTCATCTGTATCTAAAAAGTCTTTGCGCACCTGACCGTCAACGTGCACTTTAAAAAGTTGCACAAGTTCAAAAGAGACGCATAGGAATTCGTCAAAGACCTCTTCTTTTAATAATTTTTGCATAACCTGTTTTGTATCTTCTAAAATAAAACTAATCACTTTATGACCATCCTTTATTATTTGCTTTGTTCTTACATTATAGTATGAATTTTTGGATGTGGCAATGTTATCGGAGAAAGGTTTTTCTTGACAGCGGTGCTAAAATCCGATATCCTAAGGATATAATTTAATTTAAAGAAAGTAAGAGGACTTTTTATGTATGTGTCTTATTCTTTTGAATAAGAATTGAATAATTTTTGCAACAGGTAACCAGACAGCGACAAGGTCGCTTTGTTCTTGTGTGCAAAATTACATACATATATAATTTCGGTTTTACATATACTATTTGAGGCTCGTAGATTGTATCTATGGGCCTTTGTGTGTTTTTTTGCGCGCGATTTATTTATTCGTGGAGGTAGAAAAGATGAATAAAGCAATGCTAGAAACACTTGAATTTTATAAAATACTCGAAAACATCGAAGGCTTTGCGATTGCTGATGAAGCAAAAGCTATCATTCGAAAGATTACGCCAACAACAGATTATGAGCGTATCGAGCAACAGATGGAAGAGACGACGCAGGCACGCAACATTTTAAATGCATCGACATCAATTCCTTTATTAGGCAATAATCATATTGAACAGCTTCTTATCAAGGTAGAAAAAAACGGTATTTTACAACCGGAAGAACTTGAAAGTATGTACCATATGATGGTGACAACGGACAAGATGAAGCGATTTATGCAAGAGCAACAGTTTTTGGCGCCGACGATTACAGCGTATGCTTTGAGCATGTATGAGTATAAGGAGATAAAAGAAGAAATCAATCGATGTATTTATCAACATCGTGTGGATGATAAAGCGAGTCCAAACCTTGGAAAAATCCGAAAGCAAAAGCAGATTGTCGAAGGACGTATGAAGACAAAGCTTGAGACAATGACTAGCTCAGCGAAGATAAAAAAATATCTACAAGATAATACGGTAACCATGAAAAACAATCGATATGTTCTTCAAGTAAAAGCCAATTATAAGCAGATGATTCCAGGAACAATCGTTGAAAAATCAACGACGGGATCGACTTATTTTGTTGAACCGATAGCGATTAGTCGATACCAAGAGGAGCTACAGCAGCTTGTGGTTGAAGAAGAGCAGGAGATTTATCAGATTTTAGCGTATTTAACTGCATTGATCTATGAGCAGATGGTAGGTATCAAAATCACACTTGAGACATTTATTACCTATGACGTTATTTTTGCAAAGGCAAAATATAGTCAATCCATTAATGCAAGGAGTGTAAAGTTAAATACGGATAACCGTATTCATATTGTTCAGGGACGTCATCCTCTTTTGGGACATGAAGCGGTAGCACTTGACTTTGACATTGGTGTAGGTTATCAAGGACTGGTTATCACCGGTCCAAACACAGGCGGGAAAACAGTAGCGCTAAAAACAGTAGGACTTTTTACAGCGATGGTGCAATCAGGAATTCATGTACCGGTGGATGAAGGAAGTGAATTTGCGATATACGGACAAATCCTTGTTGATATTGGTGATGGTCAAAGTATTGAGCAATCTTTGAGTACATTTTCGGCACATATTCAGCAAATCATCCGAATTCTCAAATCGGCAAATCCGTATAGCCTCGTTATCTTAGATGAGATTGGCTCAGGAACAGACCCTGTAGAAGGTGAGGGCTTAGCCATAGCTATACTAGAGAAGCTCTACGAACAAGGTGCTACTATTTTAGCAACGAGCCATTATGGCCAAGTTAAAACGTTTGCCAAAGAACATGTAGGATTTATCAATGGCAAGATGGACTTTGATGTAGTCTCTCTTCAACCGACGTATCAGTTAATTATGGGAGAGGCAGGAGAAAGTAATGCTTTTGTCATAGCACTAAGGCTTGGCATGGAAGAACAGTTAATTCAACGTGCACACATAAAGACGTATAACAAACCATATCAACGTTTTGAAAGTCATAACATCAGTGCGCCCAAGCAAATAGTAACAGGAATAAAAGCTAAAAAACCAAAAACAATCAAAGCGATAGATGCTAAAGTGACAGAGGACGATAATAAGAGACTAGCGTCACAAGAGAATATACAAACACGTCCCTATCAGCAAGGAGATCAGGTAGAGATTGCATCTATGCATGCCAAAGGTATTGTATATGAACAAGAAAATCATAAACAAGAAGTTACCGTGTTGGTTAAGGATAAAAAAGTAACCCTGCATCGACGGATGTTAACGCTTAAAATAGCAGCAGAACAACTATACCCAGAAGGTTATGATTTTGACATTCTATTCAAGTCAAAAGCATATCGCAAAAATAATAAATTAATGAGTCGAAAATATGTAAAGAACCAAAGTTATGAAATTGACCCGAATGACTTATAGTCGAGGAACACAATTCCCATATGTACGAGAATCTGTTATGATATAGGGTATAACGAATGTATGGATATGGGAGGATTACCATGATGAATTTAGCTAAACTCAATGATAAAATCCGGACACTTCAACACGAAATTGAAGGCAACAAAGTGTTGATTGATCGGCTTCATAGTGCAAAAAAATCACTCAAAGAGCGCGAAGATGAAAAAAAACATATTGAACAACGACTGAAAAAAGAAGAAAAAGATGTAGCGATGCTAAAAGGTTTAAGCTTTGCCAATCTTTGGCATACGCTAGTCAATAACAAGACGGAGCGTATGCATGAGGAAGAAAAAGATGTTCTTAAAGTTAAACAAGAACTTGATCGTATTGATGCCGAAATCATCGCAGAGCAAGAAGAGATTCAGCGCGTAGAAGGACAAGTCCAATCCTTGGATCAGCTTGAAGATGGCTATAAAGCCCTTATTCAAGAAAAAAAGACAGCACTAGAAAATAGCGGTAGTGATGTATGGGAAAAAATAGAAATGATTGAACATCAAGTTGAAGAAATTTTACATCAGATAAAAGAACTTGGGGAGGCGCTACATGAAGGAGAAAAAGCGCTAAGTCAATCCGATGATATATTAAGTTCCTTACAATCGGCGGCAAATTGGGGAACATATGACATGTTTGGTGGCGGAATGCTTGCAACGATGGCAAAACGTAGTCACATGGATGAAGCACAGAAAAAAATATATACATTCCAAAACACCCTGCGACGCTATAATCAAGAGTTGCAAGATGTGGGAGAGGCATATTTGGAAGCGTTTTCACAGGATGGATTTTTACGATTTGCTGATTGGTTTTTTGATGGATTCTTTGTGGATTGGACGGTGCAAAGTGAGATCAATCAAGCCAAAGATCAAGTAAGTCAGACCAAACAGGCAATTAGCAATCTCCAACAACAGCTGAATCAGCAATTTCAAGAGTGTGAAAAGAAAATGGAGCGGCTATTACGTGAAGAAGAAGCACTTGTTGTTAATGCACAAGAATAATGTTAGAATAGGTGTGCATTAGTAAGATTAAGGAAGGTGGAATTATGGATAAAATACAAGATTATTTTGAATTTATGAAATCTGCGACGACAGCAGTACAAAGTATAGATACAGTAAAACAAAGGTTTAATGCCAAGGGTTTTACTGAAATTAAACTGGAAGACTTATGGATGCTAGAACCAGGCAAAAAATACTATGTGTCACCTTATCCATCCATGATGATTGCATTTACCATGGGAAAAGCTCGATTTATAACCAAAGGCTTCAACATTATTGCCGCACATACAGATAACCCGGCGCTTCGTATTAAACCTGAACCGGAGGTGGTTGAAGAAGGGATGCTTACCCTTAATGTTGAAAAGTATGGAGGTCCGATATTAAATACATGGTTTGATCGTCCCCTTTCAATTGCAGGACGAGTAGCAGTAAAAAGCGAAGAGATTTTAAAACCAAACATACTGCATGTGGACTTAAAGCGTCCGATTATGACCTTGCCTAATATTGCAATACATATGAATAAGACGGTCAACAAAGGACAAGAGATTAAGATACAAAAAGAGATGCAACCTTTACTAACGAATTTAGTTGAAGAGCAAGTAGGTAAAGATTATCTATTGAATATTATCGCAGATGAGTTAAATATTCATCCTTCTGAGATTCTGGATATGGACCTTTTTGTCTATTGTGCAGAAGAGGGCATTGTTGTAGGGGCAAATGAAGAATATATCTCATGCCCTCGTATTGATGATTTGGCCATGGTCTATGCGGCAATGGAAGCGCTTATTGAATCCGATCACCATGAAGGCATTAACATGGCTGTTTTTTTTGATCATGAAGAGATTGGAAGTATGACGAAGCAAGGCGCAGATTCTATGTTACTTGCTACGGTTATAGAGCGTATTCGTATGGGTATGAATCGAACCCAAGAACAGTTTTCAAGACAGACCATGGAAAGCTTTGTCATATCAGCGGATGGAGCACATGGATTACATCCAAATTATAAGGAAAAAAATGATATAACCAATAAACCAATTATCAACGGAGGAATTGCCATTAAGATTAGTGGGAATAAATCGTATGCATCTGATGTAGAGTCTATTGCCGCTTTTCAACAACTATGCGACTATGCAGGCGTCAAATATCAAAAATTTATTAATCACTCAGATGAAGCCGGAGGAAAAACACTGGGACCATTATTGACACAATATATGCCGGTGCATGTTGTAGATGTTGGAGTACCTATGCTTGCAATGCACTCAACACGTGAGCTTATGGGTAGGGAAGACTTCTTAGACACCCTTGAGATTTTCAAAAGTTTTTATAAAATGCACGACTAAATATCAAATATGTATGGGAATGATAATTGCGTTGCATCACTTTGAAGCGTATGCTATAATATATGGTAATTAATACTACATCTCGATTTGCGAGAAAGAGAAGGAGATAAACTTCATGAAATACAAAATTATAGGTGATAGCTCATGTGATATAAGTGATGCAATGCGTCAAGAGATGAGTATAGAGTTGGTTCCGCTGACGCTCGAAGTGGATGGCGTACGTTATGTGGATGATGATACTTTGGATGTGGCTTATTATATGCAAAAAGCAAATGCCAGTTCCACAGTACCAAAATCTTCTTGTCCATCTCCCGATGATTACATGCAGGCGATGGCGGGGGAAGAAGATGGCGTGTTCGTTATCACTTTAAGTTCAGAATTAAGTGGAAGCTATGGCAGTGCAATGCTAGCAAAAACAATGGTTCAAGAAAAAAATCCTGAAAAGAAAATTCATATTATCAATAGTCGAAGTGCATGTTCTGGTGAGGCGCTACTCGCACTAAAGCTCTATGAATGTACTCAATCAAACATGGAGTTTGAAGATATTGTAGAGGAGATAGAAGCGTTTCGTGATGCGATGCAGACCGTTTTTGTACTTGAACGTATTGATCATTTGCAAAAAGCAGGACGTATGTCAAAAATGAAAGCAACGATTGCCAATATGCTTCATATCAAGTTGATTCTTCGTGCAACAGACAAAGGTGAGATTGACCTTGTGTCACAGGCAAGAGGAACAAAAAAAGCCATAGATAAAATGATCAAATCCATTGGAGAAATTGGAACGGTAACCAAAGATAAGGTTGTTGTCATCGCCCATTGCCAGGCTCAAGAACGTGGTGAGCAGGTTAGAGAAAAAGTCCAAGAGCTTTATGAGTTTAAGGAAGTCATTCTTGTGGCGATGCGAGGGTTAAGTTCTAATTATGCTAATATTGGTGGAATTGTAATAGCCTATTAAAAAAGAGTCAAGCAAAAGAACGTATGTGATAATAGAGAAAAAGATGTGTGCAATACATTGCATTCATCTTTTTTTGTTCTGTGATGGGGAAGTTTACATGAACATTCACCTATACATTATAGGGCATATTTCCTTTCTTGCTTTCTTAAGGAAGTAAGGGTATAATGTGGGTGTGACTTTTGAGAAGTAAAGAGTTAATGTGATTATTAATAGAAAGGTAAGGAATTCATTGAAGATATATTTTGACGTACATACGCACACGACAGCAAGTGGACATGCTTATAGCTCACTTGAAGAAAACATACGTGTTGCCAAAGAAAAAGGATTGACCTACTATGGTGTGTCGGACCATGCACCGATGATGCCGGGGTCAACGCATTTGTTTTATTTTCAAAATCTAAAGGTATTGCCACGCAAGATGTATGGTGTTAATATCTTACGTGGTGTAGAAGCCAATATCATTGATGAGGATGGACGTATTGATATGCTGCCTTCTGGGTTAGAACATCTAGACTATGTTATTGCAAGTCTACATCCGCCATGCATTGATTATGGAACGATAGAAGCCAATACCAATGCCATCATTGGTGCCATTAAGAATCCAAAAGTAAATATCATCGGTCACCCGGATGATAGCCGATATCCCTTGGATTATGAAAAAATCGTTAAAGCAGCTAAAGAGTACAAAGTCATGCTTGAGATTAATAATAGCTCTTTGGTTCCGGGAAGTTTTCGTGCGGGAGCTAAGGAGAATGTACAGACCATCTTAAAGTGGGCAAAAGTATATCAGGTTCCGGTTATCTTAAGCTCAGATGCCCATGTGTCATGTGACGTAGGAAATTTTGACTATGCGTTAGAGGCGATTGAAGAAGCAGAGTTCCCAGAAGAACTTGTGATTAACACAAATGTTGACCTGTTTTTAAACTATATCGCTTTACGTTATTAATTTAATGTGATAAAATTTAGGTATAACCTTATTTAAAGGAGAATAGATATGAGCAAAAAGATAAAATCCGAGGAAGTCGATCTTCTATTTCAATCTGTCCTTGCACTAGAGACGATTGAAGAATGTTATTTGTTTTTTGAAGATGTATGCACAGTCAATGAATTACATTCATTAGCACAACGTCTTCAGGTGGCAAAAATGTTAAGAGGACAACATACATATTTAGAGATAGCAGAAAAAACCGGAGCTTCAACAGCAACAATTAGTCGAGTGAATCGCTCACTTAACTATGGGAATGACGGATATGATATGGTCTTTCAACGTATAAACATCGAAGAAGAAGAGTAAGAAGGACATATTTTGACAGACTAATTCATGACGAGTTAGTCTGTTTTTGAGTTTAATGAAGAAAAAAGCGAGGAGGTCGTAAGCATGTACAGTATTAATCTCTTATTTGTAGAAGATGATGAGCGAATCCGAGAAATTGTACGCAAATATTTTGAAAAAGAGTCATTTCATCTGTATGAAGCGGGAACAGGAAAACAAGCACAGCAATTATTAGAAGAACAAGACTTTCATTTGATTATTTTAGATGTCATGTTACCGGATACAGATGGTTGGTCGCTACTTAAGGGGATTCGAAGAGAAAAAGATGTTCCTGTAATTATGCTTACGGCGCGTAGCGAGGAAGAGGACAAGCTATTTGGGTTTGAGCTTGGCGCAGATGACTATATCACAAAGCCTTTTAGTACACGCTTACTCTTAGCAAGGGTCAAAGCAGTACTTAAGCGCAATAATATTCAATCGGTTCATCATGAGATTCAGATAAATGGTATACGCATGAATAAAGACTATCGACAGGTCTATGTCGGTGATCAAAAACTGGATTTGACTCCTATTGAGTATAGTCTCTTAATGTATTTTATGGATAACTTAAATATTGCCCTAAGCCGAAATCAAATCTTAAATCATGTTTGGGGATATGATTATTTTGGTGATGAGCGCACGGTAGATACGCATGTCAAACGGTTGCGAAAAAAACTGCTTACTCAAAGCGATTGTATTGAAACGATTCGTGGACATGGATATAGGATGGTGAAGGACGAATGAAAAGATCAATAGCCAGGCAGATATTTATGGTTTTTTTAGGATTTGTTATCGCCTTATTTATTTTTTCAGGGATAGCGATACGTTTTTTTCTTCCAAACTATTACCGCAATCAAAAAATGAATGAACTGGAATCTTATACCCAGATGATTATTGAAGCCAAAGACCAGAATAAAGCGCTAGAAGAAATCATTGTTCTGTTTGATCAAATGCGCCAAGAGATTGGTGGAGAGGTATATACGATTGATGGGAAAGGGCAGGCAAGCGACATGTTTCGCCGGGGATTAGGACGCAATCGTCCAACGCTTGAACATAACTATACATGGGAAGAAGATATTCTCAGTGAAACCTATGAGAATAAGCTAGGCGTTCGCATCTATGCCTTTGGTATCATATATGATAATCAACGCCTTGTGTATGAAGTATCCATCACTTCCCTTGAAGAAGCAGTACATGTAATGATGCAGTTTTTTGTCTACTTGTTTGTCATTGGATTGATGATAAGTGTGATTGGAGCATTTTTTATCTCAAGGCAGATCTCTAAACCCATACAAGAATTAAATGCGCTGGCACTACAAATGAAAGATAAAAAGGTGCATGATGTGATACTGTCGACGCGAGAAGATGAAATCGGTCAGCTCAATCAGTCCCTTATGCTGATGTATCAAGAATTGTTGTCCAATATTCAGCGACTGGAGTCTGAACTGACAAAAGAACGCGCAGTAGAAAAAATGAAAAAGCAGTTTTTAGCGCAGGCAACCCATGAATTAAAAACCCCGATTTCAGTGATTCGTGGTTATGCAGAACTGGTATATGATGGAATATATAAAGACGAGGAAGAACGAGACCACTATATAACCAGTATCTATAATGAGACAGAAGCTATTAGCGGATTGATTAATGAGATTTTAGATTTTTCTAAAATGGAAAATGGATTTTTTAAGATTTATCCAAGTGCAGTGGATACAAGTGCTTGGGCAGACCATATTATAAAAACATATGAAGAATATATTAAAATCCATGGTTTAGAGGTGGTCTGTGAGATGCGCCTTAATCATGACATGATAGACATAGACACAAACCGCATGGAGCAAGTGATAAAGAACCTTATTGCAAATGCGGTTGAACATGCGAAATCAAAGGTCATTATAACATTTGCATGGGTCAATCAGCGACTCTATATTGCTGTAGAAAATGATGGTCCACCGATTGCATCTGAAGATATGCCCTATATTTTTGACAGCTTTTACAAACGTTCCGGAAAAAAATCAGGGACAGGATTAGGACTTGCAATTGTCAAACAAATTGTTCTTCTCCATCATGGAGATTATCGCGTCGAAAACACGGAAGAAGGCGTTCGATTTACTGTGGTTATCTAGGACTTTTTCTTCGTCTTTTGAGGTGCCTCTTCTTTGAGATAGTCATCAATTAATGAAGTAATCATGTGCTTTTGGGCAGAGGCCTGTATGGTAAATAGATAGGAGGTTGCAAAGATAGAGAGCAGTTTACGCTGTTTTTCATCCTTGACATCTTTAAAGAGGTCTTGTGCAACCTTGACGGTCTCTGTCGTGTGGTTTTCAAAAAGTGAAAAATGGGCAGCTTCGGTTGCTACAATCGCATCATGAAGCTCCTTCAAATTATCAAACCCTTCGGGTTTTTTTGTCTCTTCAGACATAAACATGTCTTGAATTGGAGTTAAGAGCTCCTTAATATCTCCAATAGATAAAATCGGTTTGAGGTAGTAGATAAACAGCATCAAGATAATATGATCATTGGTATATTTTTTTTTGTTGGTTGGTGGCAATAAGTTATACTTACTATAGTTGTTAATCATTGTCTTGGTGAGTATCTTATCTTCGGAAGAACGCTTGAATAATCCCAAGTGTTCGTTCATAAACGTGGTCACTTGATCCATATACAAATCGATATTTGGAATATCTGCAGAAGAGATACGGTCAAAATCTTGAATCATTTTTAGTTGATCTATGATATAATCATCGAAATTTTTCTTTTCCATGATGGGCCTCCCCGGATGGTCATTATAAAAATAAACGTCGTATCTCTATATTATATAGTAATAAATACTAGATGTAAACAGAAAAAGTCAGTGTAGAATATCTGTTCGTCTTATGTTATGATATGGGGTAGAATACTCCACAAAGGGAAGGTGCACTTATGGATAAATACGCAACACTGAATGAACCGCAACGTCAGGCGGTGATGCATACGGATGGTCCATTGCTTTTATTAGCAGGAGCAGGATCAGGAAAAACACGTGTATTGACACATCGTATTGCATACTTAATTGAAGAAAAACATGTATTGCCATGGAAAATTATGGCGATTACGTTTACCAATAAAGCAGCCAAAGAAATGCGAGAGCGTGTGGACCGTCTCATTGGAGAGGGCGGTCAAGACGTCTGGGTGAGCACGTTTCACTCCTCATGTGTTCGCATCCTTCGTCGATATATCGATGAGATTGATTATGATCGTAATTTTAGTATTTATGATACCGACGATGCTAAAAAATTGATTCGTGAGATTATGAAAGAATATAATATTGACCCCAAGTATTTTAAGGAGTCTATGATCTTATCAGAAATCAGTAGTGCCAAAAACCAGCTTATCGGTCCCAAGGCTTTTCAAAAACAAGCCGAAGGCGATATGCGTAAGGAAGTCATTAGTCGTGTCTATAAGGAATATCAACAACGTTTGGTAAAAAATAACGCGTTGGATTTTGATGACCTCTTGTGTAAAACCGTTGAACTTTTTGAACAGCGACCGAAAGTCTTAGAATATTACCACAACTTGTTTAGCTACATCATGGTGGATGAGTACCAAGATACTAATGGTGTTCAGTTTCGCCTCGTAAAACTACTGGCGGATAAGCATAAGAATCTTTGTGTGGTAGGAGATGATGATCAATCGATTTATCGTTTTCGAGGGGCAGATATTCGTAACATACTGGATTTTGAATCTGTATATAAAGATGCAAAAGTTATTCGCTTAGAGCAAAACTATCGATCAACCAAGAATATCTTGGAAGCAGCAAATGAAGTGATTCGTAATAATCGAAAACGTAAGGCAAAGAAGTTATGGACGGATAATCCGGACGGGGAAAGAATCCATCATGTTCAGGTTAATTCAGAATCCGAAGAAGCTAGGTTCATTACCGATACGATTGTGCATGGAATTGAAGACGAAGGACATGAGTATTATCATTATGCCATTCTCTATCGAACCAATGCTCAGTCCCGATTATTGGAGGAAGGTCTGGTGCGTTCAGGGATTCCTTATCGATTAGTTGGCGGAGTATCATTTTATCAGCGAAAAGAGATCAAAGACATTATTGCATATCTTAAAGTGTTAAATAACAGCACAGATGAAATAGCAGCAAAACGAATTATTAATGTTCCTAAGCGAGGCATCGGTAATACCACGGTTGAACGCATTCAAGAATATGTCAGTATCAGCGGTCAGTCCTTTATGGAAGGGGTTAACGATATTGAGAGTATTCCTAATATTAGTCGAGGTAAGAAAAATGTCGCAGAATTTGCCTTGATGATGCATGAACTAAAGATTTTGGCAGATCAAGGAAAGCTTAAGCGCCTAATGGAAGAGCTACTAGAGCGTACAGGATATATCGAAAGTCTTAAGGCAGATGATCCTCTAAAAGCAGAAGAACGTTCAGATAATATCGGTGAACTGGTCTCAAAGCTGTATACTTATATAGAAGAAACTGAAGCGGCAGGGGAAGAACCAACCCTTAATGCCTTCCTGGAAGATGTTGCCCTGGTTGCAGATATTGACCAAATGGAAGATGATGATAATAAAGTTATCTTAATGACCTTACATAGTGCAAAAGGACTAGAGTTTCCTATTGTGTTTATGGCGGGAATGGAAGATGGATTGTTCCCAAGTTACATGAGTATGAACTCCGGGCTTGAAGAGGATATTGAAGAAGAGCGTCGTCTATGTTATGTAGGAATTACACGTGCCCAAGATAAGCTCTATATGACCAGCGCACGTTCTAGAATGCTCTATGGAAATACCAACTATAACCCGGTCTCCCGATTTGTCGCAGAGATTCCAAAAGAACTGCTTGATAGCAATGCGGTCTCAGGTCAAAGCGACCTAGAGAGTCAAGGTATATATAATCCTATTGAAGAACGTGCTCGCCGTAAGGCAAGTTTTAAAGAGAAACCTTACAACATGGAATCTAAGATTCCGGCACCGGAAGGCGTCGTCTTAGATTATGATGCCGGAGATTTAGTTAAGCATCCAAAATACGGCATCGGCCAGGTAAAATTGATTGAAGCTGGTGGTGCAGATTATCAAGTTACGGTGAACTTTCCAAGCCATGGTAAGAAAAAGCTGATTGCTAGTTTTGCCGGTTTAAAAAAAATATAGATAAGGTCTGTTAAAAGTTTCAACTTATGATATAATAAACATATGTATGACAAAGTAAGGAAATGTTTTTGTGGAATACAAAAAATGAGAAGGGACGTGAAGAGGAATGATGGATTTTATGAAAAAAGATGACTTAGTGAGTTTAAAGCAAGTCGAAGATTTTCTACAAAGATTCGGCAAGAAGGCAGATGTTCAAGAGAAGAGAGCAAAGACTTGGTTAATCATCAGTATAGCGATCCTTGTGTTAGCGGTTGCAGCCGTAGTCGTGTATAAGGTATTCTTCTATGAGAGCGACGACTTTGATGATTTTGATGAATATGATGACGATTTTGATGACATGGATTATGATGATGATTATGACGATTTTGATGACTTCGAAGACGAAGATGACTTCGTTGATGATCTAGAAGAAGATCTAGAAGAAGCACAAGACGATGTAGAAAAGTAATCATATGAATACACAAAGAACTGCTCGAAGGAGCAGTTCTTTTAAATGTAACAGTAAGTGCTATAGATGGAGGAATGACAATTCAATGAAAAAAAAGCAAGAATTTGTAGGTGTTGTAGAGAAAGTTGACTTTCCCAATAAAGGGTATGTCAAAGTAGATGAAGAAACGGTTATCGTAAAGAATTTAATCCCCGGACAAAAGGTGCGTGGGATTACGACAAAACGACGTAATGGCAAATTCTTGGGGAGACTTTTAGAAACGGTTCAACCAGCACCTGATGCAGTTGAGGCGCCTTGTCCGGTTTTTGGAGAATGTGGAGGATGCCTCTACCAATCCATGCCTTATGAAAAACAATTGCAACTTAAGGAGACGCAAGTACGCCAGATGATTGAAAAGGTGACCGGACCTCTTGAAGAACGCTATGAAGGCATTGTGGCAAGTCCTGAGATATTTGGCTATCGTAACAAGATGGAGTACTCCTTTGGCGATACACAAAAAGACGGTCCCCTTGTCTTAGGCATGCATAAGCGTGGAAGTACCTATGATATCAGTCCTGCCGGTGAGTGCCAAATCGTACATGAAGACTTTAATAAGATTCTTAATTATACGGTTGAACGCTTCCGCCAAGATAATCTAACCTATTATCATAAGCGTAGCCATGAAGGTTACCTGCGTTACCTTCTAGTTCGACGAGGCGTCAATACACAAGAGATTATGGTAAACCTTGTCACTTCCTCCCAGCTAGATTATGACCTAAAGCCTTGGCTAGACGGTCTGGTTCAATTAGCTGAAGAGGACTTAGATCATGCCTTGGTATCTGTGGTTCATACCGTATCTGATACTTTGTCCGACGCAGTAAAGCCGGAAGATGTACACTTACTCCATGGGCGAGACTTTATCTATGAAGAGCTTCTGGGACTGCGCTTTAAGATCTCTCCCTTTAGCTTTTTCCAGACGAATTCACTCGGGGCTGAGAAGCTCTATGATGTTGTCCGCCATTATATTGGTGAGACGAAGGATAAGATTGTCTTTGACCTATATTCCGGCACCGGAACCATTACGCAACTCTTAGCTCCTGTTGCTCAAAAGGCTGTTGGAGTCGAGATTGTTGAAGAAGCGGTAGAGGCTGCCAAAGAAAATGCAGAACTTAATCAACTGTCTAACTGCGAATTTATCGCAGGTGATGTCCTAGCAGTCCTTGATGACTTAACAGACAAACCGGACTTAATCGTCTTAGACCCACCAAGGGATGGCATTCATCCAAAGGCTCTCCCTAAGATTATCGACTTTGGTGTAGATACCATGGTTTATGTTAGTTGTAAACCCACATCCTTAGCTAGAGACCTTGTAGTCCTACAAGAAGCAGGATATGTGGTTCAAAAGATGACCTTAGTTGATTTATTTCCGCATACGTATCACGTTGAGGCGATAATTCTGATGACAAATTGTGGTTTGAAAGACAAAAAGTAGGGTTTGACCACAACATGTTGTGGTTTTGGGTCGAAAAATGAGCAAAAAAACGGTAAAAAAACACCTCTTTTTGACCCCTAAAAAAGGGCTAAAATATAGATGACATTTAGATTTTGAGGAAATTGCAGGAATTCAATAGAATTTTGAGCATATAATAAAATGAATTGGATGTATCAAAATATAAAAGTGAGGAAGGAAAGAAATGATAGTTGAGTCAGCATTTTTGAAGATACCAGAAATTCTTATTTCACATGATGAGCCTGATTTATTATATGAAGCAAACATTACTAACTTATTTACAAATGGAGTTATGCTTGAGTTAAATGCTCGAAATATTGATAATCCAATGCGAAAAATTCATATGGAAAAAAGATACAATCCAGACATTAATGCGCGATGTGATATTTTTCTAGATTTTAGTTCGTTTATGGACACGGATATATTTAATGAATATTATATTCGTCCAAAAGCTTGGATAGAAGCTAAATATTTTGGTAGTATTAATCGAAACAAAGGTCATGAGACTAAGTCAGAAAATGCCGGATCAATTATTTTTGATATATTTCGTTTAATAAAGTTGACTCACGACCAAGAAAATAAATTGGATGCAAAATATAGTCTTAATATTTTCAATGATGAAAGTAGTAAATATTTGGCATATTCAAGGCAGGATCGAACAATAAGAAGTTGGATAAAAGCAATAACATCCTATGGAATATCCAAATTGCACTTTGATTTAAAAGATGAACCTCGAAGTATAAGACAGATATTTACAGGAGTCGAAAGTCTTGTAATAGATGCAAGAATAAAAAATACCGTTTTTGAACCATTGTGTGTTAGTAGTAGCGGAATAAGATTTCATGGTTATCTTAGCCAAATTATTAGTTATGACATGATAATCGATGGGGTCCATTATAGTTCCCTATAAAAAAATAATATTTTTATTCATCTTATCTAGATGATATAAATACTTATAGAAGTAAAGGCAAGTTTTAGGTAAAGAAAAACCTAATGACTTGCCTTTTTTTGTGCCCAAAATTAGAAAGAGAGGAAAAGAGAATGACAAAATTTTTTATGTATGAATCAGATCAACAAGACCTCGAGCAGCTAATGATGCTTGTACCTAATTTTTTACCAAGACGAAGTGGAGTGGTTGTTATGCAAAGAATTAAAAATCAAGTGGAGTCAATAGGTTTTGAAAGAAGTAGGGACTTTGTATTAGAGTTTTGTAAATCAAATATATCTGATAGAGGTATGGATTCTGTGAGGGGTGGTGAGATTTATTATGAAGACATTATCAAAAGATGCTTTGAGAAAAATAAAGGGTATCGTTTGAATAAACGGTTGGATGAACTCGTTCACACTTATACTGGAGAGGTTTTTATAAATCAAAATCATGAATCAAGATTTAGAACTGTTTGTCGAATTCAAGATGAAGATATCTATAATCGCCATCCCATATACCTAGCGACCTTATTCTTACTGACAGCTCATGACAAACTGTGGTGCGTGGCAAAGGACCATATTTATATTGATAGTTTTGATTTTCAAAAGATGCATCTGAAGGGAATGAATACAGATGCCTATGCCATTTATCAAATGGCCCGAACTATTTATTACGGAAAAGAATATATTCAGCTTAATGAAATAGCAGATAAACATTTGATTGGAGAAAAAGCATTTAAGGCTATCATTCATTCCATACTACTTATTAAATTTGGGGCCACAGTGTTTCAACTAGATGTCTAAAGCGTGTTACGAATTTTGAAAACAATCAAGGAGGACGAAGGCATTATGAAAGAAAAGGTTTTAAATAAAAGGAAAGAAGAACTTTTAGCTACCATGACGTGGCTGTTTAATCTTAATGAAGAGGATGAAGAACAAATAAGAAATTTATTAAGTCAGTATAGCATTCGAGATTTCTTTCTTCATATTGAAACGTTTGAACTGTCTCAACAGGTTAGAAATGGACTGGAAAACATGAAAAATCTAATTAAGGCAGTGGAAGCTGTGGAAGATACTCCGTATGCGATTGAGAAGGAGGTCTAGACATGAGCCAAAATGTTAAGTACACGGACCAATTCTTAAAAAGCATAAATAGGCTAACTGGAATACCAGTGAAAAAGATCCAAGCTTATGCAAAAGATAACAATCCATTTAATATTTTAGAACACCCCATGGTCTTAGAACCAAGTGGACAACAACTTGAAAAAATAAATAAACTCAATGAATTTATTTCCAATTACAATCTATTAAAAATTGAGGAAGAACAAAAAAGAATTCGTTTTACTTCATCTAGCGAAGCCGGAAGATATTTTGTGTCCGTGCTGGGAGGTGTAAAAGATAAAGAACGATTTATGGTTGCCTTTTTAGATAATAGTAACAGTATTATTGAAGCAAAAACAGTATCAGAAGGAAGCGTGGGTTCGACCTATGTATATCCAAGAGAAATTCTTAAAATGGCAATGGCAAATGACTGCTCAAATATAATTTTGGCACATAACCATCCGGGCCTAAATACGCAAGCATCTAAACAAGACCAAGAGCTGACGCAAAGGATGGTGGATATTTTCACACCACTCGATATAAATATACTTGATCATATTATAGTGGGTGGAAGTAAATTTTCCTCTATGGCACAAGAGGCTTATCTTCCAACATTATCTTCGAATCGGGCAAACTATGAAACGATTGAAATCAAAATGGATGATAGCCTTAATGAAACAGTAGCAAGTTTTGATGTGTCTTTTGGAAATATGTAAATACATATAAATAAAAAACAGAGGAAGGATGAATGCAATGAATAATTTTCCGCCAAGAGAAGAGGTTGAAAGAATGAAAAAAATGTATCCGGTAGGAACTCGAATTGAGTTGCTACAAATGCAAGATCCATACGCTGCTATTGAATCCGGTATGCAAGGAACAGTTGAACATGTAGATGATATTGGTACGTTGCATATGAAATGGGATAATGGAAGAACGCTAGGTATCATTCCCGGTGAAGATAATTTTAAAATCTTATCAAAACCTCAGAAAGAAAAAATGGACCAAGATCAATCCATGGGAGGGATGACAATTTAATGACTAAAACAAAAAAATATAGAGATAATCGAAGGCCGATTGTAGTGTGGCAAGAATACATTTACAGTCGGTCTTTTTTTATTGCAATAAAAATACGCTTGGGGTGAAAGGAGGCGATTCGGTGTGGATAATACATGCCTTAGACAAAGGCTCTTAACATATTTAAAAGAGCATCATCAAGGAATGAATAAAGCAGCACAAAGCAAAACCGTAGAAAAAAGATTTCATGTGAGTGGTAGAAACATTCGTAACATAATGCATACATTACGGTGTGAGGGAAATCCGATCTGCAGTGATGAAAATGGATACTATTATGCAACAACGAAACAGGAGTTGATGGGAAGTATACGACAACTGGATAGTCGAATCAGTAAGATTAAGCAAGCAAGAGATGGATTAGAGTCGACTATATCTAACATTGAGAAGGCGAATGAGCATCAAGTAATTAAAATTTGGTTTGTACCTGAGAAGGAGGTGAAGGTCCATTAACAGTTTTATGAGTTGGATTGGCGGAAAAAAGTCAATGCGAGAATTAATCGTATCTTTATTTCCCATATATTATGAGCGCTATATTGAGGTATTTGGTGGTGGTGGATGGGTCTTATTTCATAAACCACCGGGGAATGATTTTGAAGTGTATAACGATTTTAATAGCTTGTTGGTTAATCTTTATCGATGTGTTCGAGATTCTTATGAGCAACTTCAAGAAGAGCTAAAGTATGTGATTAACTCCCGACAAGATTTTGAACGTATTAAAACCATGTTAGATACGAATACGGACTTAGTAGATGTCAAACGTGCAGCTTATTTTTATCAGTTAATTCGCTATAGCTATGCATCTGGACTAACAAGCTTTGCTAGTCAACCTCATGATATACGGAGTAACTTTCCGATTATTGAACAAGCACATCGACGATTAGCAAAAGTTGTTATCGAGAATAAAGATTTCGAGAAACTCATAGGACAATATGACCGTCCAGTGAGTTTTTTTTATTTGGATCCACCCTATTATGATACAGAAAAATATTATAAGAATGTGGGTGAAGCCGGATTCCAAAGGGAAGATCATATACGTTTGCGTGATGCCTTGTTTAATATCGAAGGGAAATTTCTCCTTTCATATAATGATTGCAAATTTATACGAGAACTTTACGATAGGCCAGGAATAGTGATTGAAAGTTATAGTCGAATCAATAATATCAAACAAAGATATGACAATGGAGCACAATTTCCGGAAATATTAATTGCAAATTATGACATGCATGAAAGGGAACAAAATGCGCCATCACAAATGAACTTATTTGAAGTAAATAGTGAAAAAACAAAGGAGGAAATGGTATATGAAAGATGTCAATGAAATGATGAAGCAAGTTGATGGGAAAGTAAATGGAGTCTTGTGTTTGCCCATTACACAAGAAGCTGAGAAAAAAATTGGAGATGTAGAACAACTTGAAGCAACCGTAATAAACAATGGTTTGGTTTTTATGAAATCTAAAATGACAACGATTGAGGTGGTTAAAACATTAGAAGAAATAAAAACAATTGTAGAAGAGTTATATCGTACCCTTGCAAAGGCAGCCGGTGCGTGTGAATGCGATCAGTGTTCTTTAGAAATAGAAGATGCGGTTAATATCAAGCTGCCACAGTTTATTCTAGAAGATGCTGGTATTTCAAAAAAAGCGAAGCTGTGTGCCTATACCAATGAGGGTAGTGGAGAAGTGACAGTGATGGAGGCAGAGTATAACTATGACTTATCCGATGTTTCAAAAGAAACGATTGAAGTGTTAAAAGCAATGGGCGTTTGTCTGTCTGGTTTAAATGAAAGTCTTATGACAGATGAAATTATTTATGGGGATGAATAATAGAAAAAGTCAAGTCGATTGGGGTGATTTGTATGACTTAATGGAGGTGGCGTTTAATGACAGGTATTGAAATGAAACATGGATATATTTATTACTTTGGAAACCCAGCAGGATATATTAAAGAGAATATAGTAACAGTTGATAAAATATTTCAAAGTAAGGAGCTTGAAGTGTGGTTAGTAAAGCAAAATCTCATTGGACAATGGAAGGAGGGGATCTTTGAACGACTATCCAGTGGAGAAAATATTATGGAGGTAGACGGCGATACAAAAGAAATAAAAAATTTACGCATTTGGCAGCTAAAGGCTGATTCGGAGTTTGAATTACGATTTAAATCGTATGAAGAAGCAACGAAGCTTGCTGGTGAACCAAGCGTTCATAATTATGAAGTGGTATATGATGGTGAGATTGAAACAAATGATCTAGAAGCTATTTATGCAATATTTAATGCAAAACATCCCGTTGGATTTACAGGACATTCGCTATCGATGTCGGATGTTGTTGAACTTTATGACGATTACGATAGTGATTTTTATTATGTTGATCGATATGGATTTGAAAAAATAAAGTTCAAAGCGCAAGAGCAAAAAGAAAATATGAATATGAACCTATAAAAGAAAATAATGGAGGAAATTTTAATGAAAAAAATGATGAAAAAGGCTAATGATTTTGTAACAAAAAGAGGTATGGTTTTTAAAGCTGTGATAGCCGAAAACCGCGGTGAAGGATACATTGACTCAATTTTGAAAATTTTAATTGCCGTAGTATTGGGTTCGCTTCTTCTCGCGGGACTTTATACCTTGATGGGGGAGCAGGTCTTGCCGACTTTACAAGAACGTATTATGGAAATATTTAATTACGCAGGCTAAAGGAGGAAATATAATGGAACAATCACTTGTTTATGATGTAAAGATTCAATCCCTTCGATTGGACGGTAAGATAAAAGCCACTGCGTCAGTGAATATTAATCATGCGTTTGCAGTTCGTGGTGTAACACTGATGGAAGGAACCAAAGGTTTGTTTGTATCAATGCCAAGTTATAAAGCCGGCAACGGAGAGTATAAAGATATTTGCTTTCCCTGCACAAAAGAATCACGAAAGGCATTTGATGATGCGGTCATTAATGCTTATGAACATGCATTAATACAAAAACAAAAAGCAAAAGAACAACAAAATACAAGTTCAAATGAAAAATCACAATCACAAGTGATGAGTGGTATGTAGAAAGGAGCAATGATGATAGCAGATTTTAGATTAAAACGGTGGATGAGCTTTTTACTTGCAGTATGCTTAATCGTATCAAGTTTTTCAAGTTCAGCCTATGCAGACGAAGAATCTTTTCCAGATGTAAGAGGGCATTGGGCAGAAGAAGTGATTGATAGATTAGTAACCCAGGGTATTGTTCATGGATATCCGGATGGATTGTGCCACCCGGATGCAATGATTACAAGAGCAGAATTTTCTGCTCTTGTTGCACGGGTCATAAGTAATCAGCTGAAAGAAGATAAGGTAGAAACAAGACCTATAAGTTTTCAAGACATACAAGGACACTTTGCTCAAGAGGATATAGAAAAATTGCTTGTAGCAGGTGTTATTGATCAAGAAGAATATGGAAAAAAATATTATCCGAATGAGCTGATTAGTCGAATGGAAATTATACGAATGATGGTTCGTGCCATGGTTGGCCATTCCCATGATGAACAGGTAGTCGATACAACTATTTTTACTGATATAAATCATCTGTCAGAAAGGGATTTACAATACATTTCCCACGGGCAGAGCCATAACATTATTACAGGCTATCCGGATGGAAGCCTTCAACCGGAAGGACAATCGACACGGGCCGAAGCATTTTCAATGCTTGATCGATTAAGAAAGATCAACGAAAGCATGGAGAATATAGATGATGGATTAGAAGATGAACTTAATGAATCCGAGCTAAGTTCAAAGAAGGGGTCATCGCATGTTCCGCCACCACAATATTCTTTTGAAATGCCTAAAGAAATATATGTCGATGAAGAGATAACTATTGTACCAAAAAGTCGTTATGTTAAATCTGTGACCTGGACAATGACCCATGAGAACCTACCGGTCGAGGTTGACTCGGTAATAGAAGGAGATTTAACAAATGATGGTGGAAGAATTGTGTTTAAATCCATGGGGACCTATACCCTGACGGCAAGGGCAGTTAATAGTCGAGGGAGAACGGTAACCCATGATCAAACCATAAGTATTTATCCAAATATTAGGTTGCAATTGGATCTTATGGAACATGCCCATACAGATACTTCAGTTATAGTTGATCTCATAACAGAAGGCCTTGGAGAAAAAGAGGTCGAATGGACACTCCAATACAATGATAGAGCCATTAAGCTAGATGAGTTTATTAGTGGGAAACTATCTAATCAAGCTGGAGTGATACAGTTTAAAGAGCCAGGAACCTATGAACTTATTGCAAGCGTCGAAGATGATTTAGGAAAGATAATTACTGCATCGGATACGATTACTATTTATCCTGTAGCTAACATTCATCTAGAAATGGAATCCATAACTCATACAGATAGACCCATCACTATTAAAACAGAAATAGAAAACATGGATAGCATGGAATTACAATGGTCTCTCACACGAAATGGTGAAAAGGTTTCGATTACTGACTTTGTGGAAGGAGATCTTGGAACCGGAAAGCAAAAGATTCGATTTAAAGAAAAAGGAGTTTATAATTTAACAGCTTCAGCTACCGATGAAACCGGTCGAGTTTTTACAGAAAGTATATCCGTTAGGGTATATCCTGTAGGCTCAGCCGGTTTTTATGTACCTGAAATCTTCCATACAGATGATACGGTAAACGTTGAAGCGACCTTCAATGAAATCGGAAGTCACCAAGCAGAATGGTCTTTACTTAAAGACGGTGAACCGGTTGAACTTTTCGAGATTGCATCCGGAACATTATCAAATGTGGGTGGTGAATTACAATTTAGAGAAAAAGGCCAGTATACCTTATGCACTTCTTTTAAAGATGATGGTGGTCGGACCTATAGTTATGAGCAAGCCTTTAAGGTATATCCAGTACCGACCATGATGTATTCACTCCCTGAATATGGGCATACGGATACAAACATCAAGATAGATGTAAATAGTTCCGAGATCAATGATTTGACAGTTGAGTGGATGCTTGATAATACCTTTGGATTTCAAGATTGGTCAACCTATGTTGACGGCACACTCAAAAATGATGGAGGCTCCATCCAATTTAAACGAGCAGGTATCTATGAACTTGTGGCACGGATTATTGATGAAACCGGACGTGTATTCTTATTTGAACCGGGAGATCAGATAGAAGTCTTGCCTGTTTTAAAGATTGATTTTGAATTACCAGAGCTTGCATATACGGATAGCCTTTTAGATATCAGAACCCACGGCAATAACAGTGTACTTCCCATAGAATGGACATTGACAAAAGATGATGCACCAATTTCTATGGATAAGGTACTTCAGGGTGAGCTCAATGCTTATGGAGGTAAGATTAATCTTTTAGCGGTAGGAGACTATGAGCTAACAGCAAGCATCACAGATTATCTTGGACGAACATTTTCGCAAAGTAAGAAAACAAGTATTTACCCAGTCATCCAATATGACTTTACCATGCCGGAATCGACTCACTTCGGAAAAACATTTGAAGTGGCATCGATGGAACAAAACCTAGATGATAATCAAGTGGAATGGAGTCTAGAAAAAGCAGGTGAACCTTTTGATTTTATTGGAGAATTAGCAAATGATGGCGGTCAGATAGCTATTCGAGACACCGGTGTTTTTAAACTTACAGGAACCATTACAGATCCATATGGTCGGACCTACCAATCATCTCAGGAGATTGAAGTGACGAACACAGCACCCGAAGTTACATTAGATGTAATACCAACACGAATAGCTAAAGAAGGTAAGTTCTTGGTAGAGATTGAAGCTGAAGCGAGTGATGTAGACGGAGATGCAACAACGTTAGAATATGAAGGGAGAATGCCGAAAGATTATTATGAGGTCGGTGAACACGTCATACGCGTACGCGCAAAAGATGAAGCAGGTTTTTATTCCTCGTGGCTAGAAAAGAGTTTTACCGTAGTCAATTCTGCCCCAACAGTCACCGTAACAGTAGAACAAACAAGAAACACTAAAGAGGGCAGATTTTTTGTAGATATTCAAGCATCAGCAACAGATGCAGATGGAGATGAAACGACATTAGAATATGAAGGAAGAAGGCCGGATGACTATTATGAAGTCGGGGAACATGTCATATGTGTTCGAGCAAAAGATGAAGCAGGATTTTATTCTCCTTGGTTAGAAACAAGTGTTAGCGTAGTCAATTCTGCTCCAACAGTCAACGTAACAGTAGAACAAACAAGAAACACTAAAGATGGCAGATTTTTTGTAGATATTCAAGCATCAGCAACAGATGCAGATGGAGATGAAACGACCTTAGAATATGAAGGAAGAATGCCGGATGACTATTATGAAGTCGGTGAACATGTCATACGTGTACGAGCAAAAGATGAAGCAGGTTTCTATTCTCCTTGGCTAGAAAAGAGTTTTACCGTAGTTAATTCTGCCCCAACAGTTACCTTAACAGCAACGCCAACGCGAACCATTAAAAATGGTAAGTTTTTTGTTAATACTAAGGCGTCAGCTAACGATACGGATGGAGATAAAACAACTTTAGAGTATGAAGGGAGAACAGCAGATGACTACTATACAGTGGGCACACATACGATTAAAGTACGAGCGAAAGATGAAGCAGGTTTCTATTCACCCTGGCTGGAAAAAAGTTTTACTGTCGTCAATGCTGCTCCAACAGTAACGCTAACAGCAACGCCAACGCGAACAGTTAAAAATGGCCAATTTTTTGTCAATATACAAGCGTCAGCTAACGATGCAGATGGAGATAAAACAACTTTAGAGTATGAAGGAAGAACAGCAGATGATTACTACGGCGTGGGAACACATACGATTAAAGTACGAGCGAAAGATGAAGCAGGTTTCTATTCACCCTGGCTAGAAAAAAGTTTTACTGTCGTCAATTCTGCCCCAACAGTAACGCTAACAGCAACGCCAATGCGAACCATTAAAAATGGCAAGTTCTTTGTAAATGTTAATGCTACGGTTAGTGATGCAGATGGAGATAAAACCATATTGGAGTATGAAGGAAGAACAGCAGATGATTACTACGGCGTGGGAACACACACGATCAAAGTACGTGCAAAAGATGAATCTGGAGCTTATTCGCAATGGTTAACAAAGACATTTACAGTAACAAACTCAGCACCAACAGCTCCGACAATTAGTCGATCACCGGGTGGTAATAGTGTTGCTCCAGGGACACCTGTAACGATAACAGCACAGAGTACAGATCCTGAAGGCGATGCAATTTCTTATGTTTGGGATGGTCGTCAATCACAAACACAGACATATCCACGCGGAAAAAATGTTGTACGAGTGAAGGCTGTTGATGCTGCCGGAGCTGAATCATCTTGGGCGGCTATCGTTTTCTTTGTTGCTGATGCGAATGGTGGTGGTGGAATGACTTTGACCGGTCCTGATTCTGTTATCTTAGAAGAAGGCTTAGAAGGAGCAACAATAACGGAATACACCTTTACAGTGCCACCAGTCTCCGGTCATAGTGGTAGTGATTTTGGTCGGGTTCGAGGCTACAATGTGCAAACAAAGCAGTGGGATCAGCTTGATTATCAAACAACTAAAAATGGAATTACATTTAGTAAATCCCTAAATGCAGGTTTGTATTCCCAATTGGAATTTTATTACTACACTAATCATTCGTGCATGTATAACAAATCGAACATTACTTATTCAGTTGAATATCACTTCGAATAGACAGGAGAAAGGATTTAGTAATGCAGATTAATGTAATGATTCAAGCAATAGCTTTTGTTAGTCTAATGGTGTATGCAACCTTTTGGGATATTAAAAGAAGAGAAATACCACCGCTTGCATGGAAAATGATTATTTTTATAGCTTTTCTTGATTTTCAGGTTACGCATTTACTGGGTATCTTCGCTGCCGTTCTGCTTGTTATTATAGCGGTTTGGATAGCGCCAAATAGACTTGGGGGTGGTGATATTAAGTTGGTTGGAGCTACAGGATTACTTCTTGGTCTTCAAGCGACGAATTTTGCCATGATTATAGGCTTAACACTTCAAGTTATTATATTTTTAGTGATGGTATGCATTAAAAAAATAAAAAAACAGGAGTTTAAGGGGATAGCTTTTCCCCTTGCACCATGTTTAGCCGTTGGTTTTCTTGTTGTATATTTTATGAAAGTAGGAGGAAGCTTTTATGCGTTTATTTAAGAATAGAACAGTCATTGGAGTGATATGTATCTTGATATCACTCCTTATTTGTTTTGGAATCACTCCATTATTTAATCAAACGATTAGCCAAAAGGCAGAAATTGTTCGAGTAGTAAAGGAGATTAAAACAGGTGAAGAAATTACGAAAGATATGATACAACTTGTAGAAGTAGGTGGATATAATTTGCCGGAAAACGTTATTAGGTCCAAAGAAACACTTATCGGAAGTTATGCACTCGCGGATATGTCCATTGGCGATTACGTTTTGAACACAAAAATATCAGAGACACCTGCAGCAGAAAATGCGTATTTATATAATTTGGATGGAACAAAGCAGGCAATCTCAATAACTATTAAGACCTTCGCTAATGGCTTGTCAGGTAAACTCCAAAGTGGTGATATCGTGTCAGTGATTGCACCAGATTATAGAAAACAAGGGCTAACCATGATTCCGCCGGAATTAAAATATGTTGAAGTAATCTCGGTTACTGCATTAAGCGGATCGGATGCCAATACAGGAGAACAAGCGACAAGTGAAGATGAACGTGAATTGCCAAGTACAGTCACACTTTTAGTTACACCAGAACAAGGCAATATTTTGGCAGAGCTTGAGGCAGACGGAAAATCGCATTTATCTCTTGTATATCGAGGAATGCCAGAGGATACTCAAAAGTTTATTGAGATGCAAAGTGAGATACTAAAGGAAACAATAATGTCTGAAGTAGAAGTATCAAAAGAAGTTGAAGAAACAGTAAAAACAGAGACCATGGAAGAAGTACAAAATATGGAAGAAACAGAAGATATATCACAACCCATAGAAATGACAGACAATGAATCGCAGAAGGAGGAAAAACAGTGATTAACTTCAAAAAAAATACAATTTTTTCTCGTGACACAAAGATGGTTGAAAATGTAGAAGATATCTTTCATGGAGGCGTTCTTGCAGTGTGGGGAAGCCCGGGAGCCGGAAAGTCAACATTGGCAACAAAACTTGCCAAATATCTTGCGGATCGTAAGAAAAATGTTGTTTTAGTTCTTTGCGATATGACGGCGCCCATGTTGCCATGCATATGTCCACCTTCAGATTTAGAATATGAAAAGTCACTTGGAAGTATTTTAGCAGCAACCCACGTAACAGAGTCCTTGGTAAAATATAATATGATTACCCATAAGAAAATAGCTTACCTAACCATGATAGGAATGCTTAAGGGAGAAAATGAATATACATATGCGACGTATTCAAAAACACAGGTGCAAGAACTGATTGAATCATTACGGAAGATTGCCCCATTTGTCATCATTGATTGTGGTAGTTATATTGCCAATGATATTTTGTCTGCTGTTGCGCTTTTAGAAGCAGATTCAGTACTACGTTTGGCAAATTGTGATTTAAAATCGATTAGCTATTTATCTAGTCAACTTCAACTTTTACAAAACAGTCAGTGGGATATGGACAAACAATACAAAGTGGTTTCAAATATTAAGCCAAATCATGGAATAGAGCATATGGGAGGGGCGCTTGGGAATGTGACATTTAAGCTTCCTTATTCACAAGAGCTCGAAGAGCAATATCTTTCCGGAAATTTATTTGATGATTTGACGTTAAAAGACAGTCGTGCCTTTAGAAAGGAAGTGGAAAAAATTGCGAAGGAGGTGTTTGGGTGCTAGAAGCTAAGCAAACAAAAAAGGTGGAGTTAGGAGCCGAAAATCGGACACATTCATTATTTTTTGCTCCGGAATCTGAGGCTAAAGAGTTTTCTCTTGTGTTAAAAGAAGTGCAGGAACACATTTCAAAAAACTATTCAATTCTAATTACAGATCATAATCTAGAAGATGCCAAAGAGCAAATGAAACGTTATATTGGCAAATATGTTATGGATAAACGAATAGCAGTCAAAGGGTTTAATGGACATGAACTTATCGATGCGCTTTATACAGAAATGGCGGAGTATGGATTTTTGACAAAGTATATTTTTGGACAAGGAATTGAAGAGATCGATATTAATTCTTGGCAAGATATTGAAGTGCAGTATTCCGATGGGAGAAATGAGAAATTGGATGAACATTTTGATTCACCGGAACATGCTATAAACGTGATTCGACGAATGCTCCATGTTTCGGGGATTGTTCTTGATAACGCGAGTCCGGCTGTCCTTGGACATTTATCCAAAAATATTCGAATTGCTGTGCTTAAAACTCCACTGGTTGATGAAGATGTAGGTATTTCTGCATCTATTCGAATCGTTAATCCGCAAAGTATGCAAAAAGAAGATTTTGTATCTAGTGGAACGGCCACAGAGCAGATGTTGGATCTTTTATCTAATCTTATCCGCTATGGAATATCAGTCTGTGTTGCAGGAGCAACAAGCTCAGGAAAAACAACGGTTCTTGGGTGGCTACTTACAACAATACCTCATAATAAACGAATTTATACTATAGAAAATGGATCAAGAGAACTGGATCTAGTACGATTTAAAAATGGTAAAGTGGTTAATTCAGTTATTCATACAATCACACGTGATAGTGAAAATGAAAAACAAAAAATTGATCAGATTACCTTGTTGGATATGGCGCTAAGATTTAATCCTGATATTGCAGTTGTCGGTGAAATGCGTGGCGCAGAAGCCAATGCAGCCCAAGAAGCAGCAAGAACAGGTGTTGCGGTATTAACGACAATTCATGCAAATTCCTGTGAAGCAACGTATCGAAGAATGGTTTCCTTATGCAAAAGAGCAGTGGATATGACGGATGAAACCCTTATGGGGTATGTTACAGAAGCGTATCCGATTATTGTATTTTGTAAGCAGTTAGAAAATAAAGAACGCCGTATGATGGATATTATGGAGTGTGAAATATTAGCAGATGGATCTAGAAATTACCGGACACTTTTTCAATACATTATTACGGAAAATCGAATGGATGAAGATGGCAAGTTCATTATTGAAGGGTATCATGAACAAATCCAAAGCATATCAGAAAGTCTTTCCAAGCGTTTATTAGAAAATGGGATGCCCCTTGCGATGATTGAACGAATGAAAATGAAGGAGGAATTGGTTTGATAAATAGTATATTATTAATGGCCTGTATTGGAATGATAATAGGTTCTTTTATGGTGTTTTCGATTTCTCCAATGGACTTTACAGAAAATATTTTCAAAAGATTACTAAGTAAGCCACGTAGTATAAAAGATGAAATTAATGAAACGACACATCGAAAAAAAATATCTTTTTTCAAGCGCGAAGTGATGGAGATACAATCCATTTTAAAGTTTACTGGGCGAGATCAATATTTTCCCATTCTTTGCGCTATCTCTTTATTATTATGTGCCTTGGGGATAGCCATAGCATTAGTTCTTGGGAATTTCTTTATAATTCCCGTTTTTGGCCTTGGGTTTATGTTCATACCATTTTGGTATATTAGATTAACGCAGACGCATTTTAAAAAAGATATTAGTGGAGAGTTAGAAACGGCACTTTCAATTATTACAACAGCATACTTAAGAAACGAAGATATTTTAACAGCAATCGAAGAAAATATTGACTACTTGAATCCACCGGTACTGTCCGTATTTAGAGGATTTATCTATCGAATTAAAATGATAGATCCGGACATTTCGGCAGGGCTACAGGATATAAAAAATCAGATTGATAATGCTGTTTTTCGTGAATGGTGTGATGCACTAACGGCCTGTCAGCTAGATCGTAATTTAAAGACAACATTAACACCAATCGTTTCAAAACTCTCAGATATGCGTGTAGTCAATGGAGAACTTGAAAATATAGTGTTTGAGCCAAGAAAAGAATTCATCTCGATGCAGATTTTTGTCATTGGAAATATTCCGTTGTTGTACTTTTTAAATAAAAATTGGTATCACACCTTAATGCATACAGTTGTAGGTCAGATTGTATTGTCAATCTGTTTTATTATGATCTTTATCTCAACGGCATGTGTTATCCGGCTGACACAGCCCATAGAGTATAGGAGGTAGCTAGGTATGGTGTTTTTATTAATATTTTTTGGTATATTCTTAGCCGTTGGTTTGTTTTTTGCGCTTGCGGATGCTTTGAAATTACCAAAAATTTCAACACAAAGGGCAATAATGTCTGCAACTAAAAAGGAAAAGGTAAAAATATTAGATGTTTTTGTGAATGGAAGTGCAATGAAAATTGCAAAATTTATCCCAATGGATCCATATAAAAAAAATAGAATGAAAAACACGTTAAAAGCAGTAGGACTTCAACAGACACCTGAAGAATTTACGGCTATTGCTATTATTAAATCAGGAATTGTACTCTTGGGAATTATTCCTACTCTTGTAATTTTGCCATTATTAGCTCCAGTGTTGGTATTTATTGCTGTACTGGTATATTTCAAAGAAATTAAAAGGGCCGATGAATTATTGGCGACTAAAAAGGAGAAAATCGAAAGAGAACTTCCTAGATTTGTAGCAACAATTACTCAAGAATTAAAGGCAAGCCGAGATGTACTTTCAATACTTGAAAATTTCAAAAAAAATGCAGGTACAGAGTTTGCTAATGAGCTGGATATTCTGACTGCAGATATGCGATCAAGTAGCTATGAGGCAGCACTTACAAGGTTTGAATCAAGGATTAATTCCTCTATGCTTTCAGATATTACGAGAGGACTTATAGGTGTTCTTCGAGGAGATGATGGTGCTGTGTATTTTCAGATGTTGGCACATGATATGAAACAGCTTGAACTACAAAGACTAAAAGCGCAGGCTATGAAAGTACCTTCAAAAATCAGAGTGTTTAGTTTTTTAATGTTAATGTGCTTTATCCTAACCTATATGGTCATTATTATATATGAGATTATTCATTCACTGAGTGGAATGTTTTAAGGGGGGATGACGTGAGAAATAATTTGAAAAAAATCTTGAAAAATAATGTGGGTGATGGCTATATCGATGTAGTAATTCTTGTTTTGTGTGCCATGCTTATCCTTGGTTTGGCCATTAAAGTGTTTCCGGTTTACGTAGTTAAGCAACAGATTGATACCTTTGCAACTGAATTAATCCGGGAAGCCGAAATTTCAGGTAGAATTGGAACAGAGACATCAAGGCGTGAACAATTACTAAGAGAAAAAACAGGGATTACTCCGATAGTAGACTGGTCCCAAACGGGAAAAATTCAGTTAAATGAAGAGATTACTGTAACCATTACATATGATATAAACATAGGGGTATTTAGTGGATTTGGTTCATTTCCTGTTACATTACGAGCAGATGCCATGGGGAGGGGGGAGGTCTATTGGAAGTAGATAAAATAAGAAAGTTGATTTTAAATAATAGAGGAAATAGTTATCCTCTAGCCGTTGCTATTACGTTATGTCTTTTAATGGTATTTACAGGAATATCGGAGTATTTTAGACTAATGATTGTGGCACAAGGTGTTCGCGATGCATTACAAGACGCTGTTATTTCAACGGTTACACTTAATTATGATGATGTTTATCATGGAGTTCGAGAAGGGTATTCAGGTGGTTATCAACCAATGGCAGAAGTCTTTGAAGAATCCATTGATTACGGTGATATTTATGGTAGAATGGATACAGTCCTTGGATTGACAAATATAAATGGATATCATACGAAAAAAACAAATCAGGGCGAGACAGAATTTAGATTATGGAATCTGAATATCGATATACGAAATGCACCTCTTGCCAGTGGCGATTTGCCAGAACAAAGATTTGAAATAGATAGCTCCATTATGTTAGAAGTTCCGGTGTCTTTTGGAGGAAAAATATTACCTCCAATGCGTATAAACATCAAAAATAGTGCTGGTTATATACCAAAATTTTAAAATTTATTAATTGTAATAGACTTTTGAAAACTCTTGTGATAGGGTTTGGCTTAAGAAGAAGGATATTGATAAGAAGGAGGCAATACTTTATGAAAAAATATAATGATAAATCCAAGAAATGGCTTATTGTATTTACTGGGCTTATACTTAGCATGATATTGGTAGGATTGATTGGCTCTCAATTTAGAAAAGAGCCTGTAGCAGATGTTACGATACCTGAAAATGAGGTTGAAGTAGCAGAAGTTAGCGTTGATAAACCTATATTAACAGAAAAAGAAGATGAAATTGTTGTAGAGCCTATTTTAGTTCCTGAACAGGTTGAAGGAGAAGCAAAATTAGAGACAGAGAACATTGATGTTGGAACGGAACAAAAAATTCAAGCAGATATTCCCGAGAAACCAACCTACACAGAGGAACAATTAAGTGATCCAACACAGAAACCAAATGGAGAGAAAGTTGAACAACCGAAAGAAGAAATGGAAGAAGATAATATGATTGTACCGCAGCAACCAAATACTGAAACTCAGCCAAAATCAAAACCTTCTGGTGGACTTCCGGGCTTTGAGGATGTTCCAGAAGGTGGAAATAATCAAGTGATTGTAGGCGAAAGTGATGGAGATTTAAATAAACAAATTGGAACAATGGACTAAAATAATATAAAAGATATTGGACACTGCAGAGATGCAGTGTTTTTCTTTTGAAAAGGAGGATAAATGAAAAATATTTATAAGAGATTATTTATATATGTGTTGATTTTAAACCTACATATGACAATGAATGTTTTAGCGGTTGGAGACGGAAATATTGATTCTGGTGGTGGGGACATAGGAAGTGGGACCAATGCTAATGTATGGTCTACAGGTGATGAAGGAGTCAGACTTTCAGTTGTTAGAGTGGATGATCATGCAGTAGTAACAAATTCTATAGATATAACAAATAATCCACCGAGTAATACAATATATCATTTCGGGAAAGTTAATAAAGTTCAATATAATAGTGGAATACCGTTATCACCTGTCAAGGGAGGATATAAATCAATTAAACCTACTTATAGTTTGCCTAAAATAATAAGTTCTAGTAGTAATAATAACATTGAAGCTATAAAAAAATATTTTTGCTCTGAATATTTAGTAAAATTAGTCGCAAACCAGACAGGAATGAATTATGATGTGCTTATTAGTGGAAATTACAAGTTGCTTCTTGAACCAATAGCATATTATAAATTTGAAGGCGTTATGATTGCAACAACAGCGACTGAAGCAGCCATGTATGATGAAACAGTGAATGGTCTGCTTAGAAAAAAAATGGGAGCACTTACACACAAAAATTTACCATTGGCTATGTTTTTAGAAGTGTCTGATTTAGGTTACTCGGCTTGGAAAGGTAGCACTACAACATCAGCAACAAATGCAAATATTAAGTCTTCGCTTGGGATAGGAATTGTACGATTTAATGAAATGCCGCCAGAATCACCAGATATCACGGCGTATGATTATGAGTATCGTGTAAATACGGAGGTTATTACTTCGATTATGGTGAGTGGAGGACAATCAGATCCAGATAATCCAACACGTGTAAGCTTTTCCATTAATGGTACTAGATACAACGTAGGAAATGTATATTACCCAGAGGGAGATTCCCAACTAGCATGGGTTAAATGGACAACACCTTCAGAAGAACAAGACATGGTTATCGAGGTTTCTGTGCATGGACCAGGAAGTGTTGCTAAATCAACGATAAATGCAAAAATTATTGACTTAGATAAGAATCCACCACCGAATCCAGTGGCAGATGATCGAAATGATTCCTTTTCATATGCAGATATTCCAGAAAGGGCTGAAATCACAAATGCAGATTGGAGTATATGGCGTCCATGGTGGCAAGAATACTGGGTAGATGAGGGTCATTGGCGAAGACGTTCTTGGACAGATGACGAAGGTAACACGCATACAAGTCGAAGATGGATCTCAAATTGGGTAGATCGTGGATGGTGGGAGTTTGATTTTGAAAGGTTTCACGCAACGTTTACGGCAGAGATAGATGTACAGTGTGATAATAAGAATCCAACCGCAGAAGAAAAAACAATGAAAAGTGGCTATGGTATAAATACCGTAGTGACAGCATCTATAAGCAGTAATCAGAGTAGTGCAGTGACTTATCCTCAAACAGCCGTATCCTATTTTCCAGAATTCCACTATGAAACATATTGGAGATTACTTGAAAAAGTACAAGGTGGTCCAAGCCCAAATTTTAAATTTCAAAAAAATAAATATAGTACATATAATAATCGAACGCATTTTACACCCGTTTGGATGCCAGATGGAAATTATACTGTGAATACATGGGTTTTAGATTCTTGGACCCCAGTAGGAATGCTTTCGATGAACTTAGATGACTCGGTGGTGATACGAGGAAGTGTATGGGATGATTGGCATATTTCTCCTTTAAAACCATAAACATTTAGCAAAATACTGTTCTTCTATGACGAGATACTCCAGTATGAGTGTAGAAAGTAAAAATTAAAGTGATGGCAGTGGCAGACAATAATAAGTGAAGAGAAACTTTGCAAGCTGATAATGAAGAAGCCTTAAAAGTAGACGAAAGTCTGTTTTTGAGGCTTTTTATGATGAAAGGTGGAAACTATTTATGAGAAAACTTAAAAAAGTTGCAAGACTTTTGTGTGTAATGTTCTTATGTACAATGATGTTTAATATAAGTGCATCCGCATCTGGAACTGGAGATGTTGCAGGAGCAATCGAAGGAACATGGAATGATGCTTCAGAACAAATTAAGACGGTGGTGAATAAAGTTGTCTTCCCGGCCATTGATCTTATTTTAGCTGTCTTTTTCTTTGCTAAATTAGGCATGGCATACTTTGACTATCGAAAGCACGGTCAATTCGAATGGGCAGCTCCGGCCATTTTGTTTGCGTGTTTGGTTTTTACACTGACCGCACCAGCCTATATTTGGGAAATACTTGGCATGTAGGAGGATTTAGAAATGAATTTTTTTGAACAAGAGTTAAGAAAAATGTTCATGCCAAATAACACGTTTGAAGATCCCAAGTTTATTGGGATAGTGTGCTATGAATATTTGAGTAATCAAACAGTGATGAAGATTGAGTTTACAACAATGGAGACACACCAAAAGTATGAGGGTATAAAAGCGTCGGTCATTGATAAACATGATGGAGTTATTGATACAGTAATACTCAAATTTTCTGATATTTGGGGGGAGAATAAACAGACAAATTGTGGATTAAGCGGTGGATTAGCTCAGCATGTGTGGATATATAACGGGAAAACAGAATGGTATGGCTATGAACCTAGTAAAGTGGACTACAAAACTTTTATCATCAAATATAAAACCAAGTTAGAGTAGAATCAAAAGAAAGTTTGAATTTTTAGGAGAAAGGAGGGAATTAATGTTTATATGGGATTTTATGTTAAGCGATATCATGGATCAAATGATTGATTGGATGTATGGTCATATCATAGGTTTTCTCGCAGACTTCTTTGCACAAATGGGAAATATGGGGGTAGAACTTTTTGAATTAAATTGGCTTAAAAGTATCGTTTTGTTTTTCTCATATTTGGCGTGGACCTTGTATGGCACAGGACTTGTTGTGTCCATTTTCGAAACAGGAATTGAATATCAATATGGTCGAGGAAGTATCAAAGATGCAGGAATAAATGCTATCAAAGGCTTTATGGCAGTGAGCTTGTTTACAGTGGCTCCGATTGAGCTATATAAACTGTCGGTGAGTTTGCAAGCTAGCCTTACATCTGGAATAACCGGACATAACAATGGTATACGTGACTTGGCTACAGGAATTATTAGTGAATTAAATAATGTTAGCGATATAACAAGTATTGGAAGTTCAGGTGTTTTTGGTGGACTATCTACGATAACTAGTCCTATGATGGCAATGTTTATTCTCATATTAATGGGATATGCTGTGATTAAGGTCTTTTTTGCTAATCTGAAAAGAGGAGGTATTTTATTAATCCAAATTGCGGTGGGAAGTTTATACATGTTTTCTGTTCCAAGAGGATATATCGACGGCTTTATCCAGTGGACTAAACAGATCATTGGATTATGTCTAACAACCTTTTTACAAGCAACAATTCTTGCTGCCGGATTAATGGTTTTAAAGGATAATGCACTTTTAGGCATTGGATTAATGTTGTCAGCGGGTGAAGTACCTAGAATAGCCGGAGCATTTGGGCTAGATACGTCGACTAAAGCAAATGTAATGAGTGCAGTTCATACTGCCCAAGCAGCGGTAAACACGATTAGAAGTATTGTACATGCAATACCCAAATAGATGGAAGGAGAATTTTATGAAGATGATTTTTGTGGCATCACCATATGCAGGTGATGTAAAAAAGAATATTGAATTTGCGAAAGAGGCATGCCAATATGTTTTAAATGAAGGGCATGCCTTTTTCTGTCCCCATCTTTTGTATCCGCAGGTTTTAGATGATAACAAAACAGAAGAAAGGAAATTAGGCATAGATAGTGGGAAACGTATTCTTCTAAATTGTGATGAATTATGGGCCTTTGGAGAAACGATATCTCCAGGTATGTTTGAAGAAATTCAGTTTGCAAGAAAAAATGGTGTTCCGGTAAAAAGAGTATTGAGTATAGAACTCATGCAAGAAGAAACTAAAGTGTATATGGAGATGGGGTAATATGTATACAATGGGAAGTTTGTTTGATGGAATTGGTGGATTCCCACTTGCTGCAGTCCGTAATGGAATTATTCCATTATGGGCAAGTGAGATAGAAAGTTTTCCTATCAAAATCACCAAAATACGATTTCCTGATATGCTTCATGTTGGAGATATTACAAAGCTAGATGGATCAAAACTCCCGGTAGTAGATGTTATTTGTGGTGGATCACCTTGTCAGGATTTGTCTGTTGCCGGAACCCGGTCAGGACTTATGGGAAAGAGATCGGGGCTCTTTATGGAACAAATTAGGATTACTAAAGAAATGAGGAATGAAGATGGAAAAGGAGGAAAAGCAAATTACCTTGTTCGACCTCGATTCTTCGTTTGGGAAAATGTCCCAGGCGCCTTTTCGTCAGCAAAAGGAGAAGATTTTAGGGCGGTCCTTGAAGAAACAACAAGAATTGCAGATGACACCGTATCAATACCTCGACCTACGGGAGGGGTATGGAAATCTGCTGGGTGCATATTGGGATACGAATTCTCCATTGCTTGGAGAGTACTCGATGCTCAATACTGGGGTGTCGCCCAAAGACGTAAAAGAATCTTCCTTGTGGCAGATTTTGGAGGTGACACCGCACCCAAAATATTATTTGAGCAAGACAGCTTGTTTGGGAATACTTCGAAGAGCTAGGTTAAGAGGAAAAGAACTTCCGAAACAGCTTAAGTTAGCCCTTGAAATACAATCGGATGCGTTAATGACAAAGAAAGAACCGAATACACATTCAACGTTATATCTGAAAAAGGAAAAGAATCAACATTTGTTAGAATTGTTTGATAATCATGCAAAAGATTGTAGATATAATGGACCATTGGATGTAGCACCTACTATTGCAGCGACTTATGGAACGGGTGGAAACAATGTTCCACTAGTGTCTCAAATGTCAAATAATGACAGTAACTGTATTTTAAGTAATGCTCTTAATTGGCAAAAGAAAAATGGTGTGAAGGGTAAAGTGTTTGGACAATCAGCTTTTGCAAACTACAAGGAAGGATGTAGTACGCTTCGAGCAGAAGGGGGCGATAATGGTGGAGGGAGTGAAAATCTTGCGGTTATTCAAAATCTAGTAAGACGATTAACCCCCTTAGAATGTGAGCGATTGCAAGGTTTTCCGGATGGATGGACAAATATTCCTAAAGCATCAGATAGTCCAAGATATAAAGCTCTTGGAAATAGCGTGGCAATTCCTTGTGTAGATTTTATATTACGTGGGATTGCTTTTTATTTGCAAAAAAATGCTAAAGAAAAGGAGAAGGAATGATGTATATGTATCCCGATAATTTAAAAGCAAAAGCAACCTTATGGCTATGGGAATTAAAGGATATTGGACTTATCAGTGCAGGGTTACTAATTTCTGTTCTAACGTTAACACAGCTTGAAATAATGATACCAACGGTTGTAACTGTTGTATATGCATTTTTATCAATCCGTTTTGAAGACATAAGTATATTGGATTTCATCCGTTATGCATGTGTCTTTTTCTTTATAAAACAGCAACTGTATGAATGGAGGTTATAGTATTGGTTAAGAAAAAACAGAGAGAAGAAGGGAAAGATTCAACAAAAATGTTGATGGATATTCAGGAAATTACAGATTATAGTCTTAAAACGTCATTTGGAGAATTAGTTTACTTTATTATTCATCCAACAAATATTTCGGTTTTATCCGATACAAGTGTAAGCGCAAGAATTTATGCTCTCATGACGGTACTTAAGGGAATAGCAGAGATAGAGATGCTTTGTCTTAATTCAAAAGAGAATTTTGATGATAATAAACACTATTTAAATAAGCGAATAGAAAAAGAAAATAATCCAATCATCAGGAATCTATTAAAGCAAGATAGTATAAACCTCGATCGAATGCAAGTACAGATGGCAACAGCTCGCGAATTTTTGATGATCATTCGATTAAAAAATGAGAAAGAATCAGATATTAATCCATATCTTTCAAGAATTGAAAAAAATCTTAAAGATCAAGGCTTTAGTGCAAAACGTGCAAATCAAATGGATATTAAAAGACTATTAGGTGTCTATTATGAGCAAAATGTAACGACTGAAAAATATGAAGATTTTGATGGCGAAAGATGGATTGTGCTTGGTGATAAGTGAATTTAAAATCAATAAACCTAGTAATATTGAATTATCAAATATTTAAGTGTATACTTTAAGCACAAAAAATTTTACGAGGGAGATAAATCATGAAAAAAATTTTAAGTGTAGTACTAAGTTTTATTGTTATTATTTCTATGTTTAGCGTGCCGATGCATGCGGCAAATAATCAGGAGTATGCTGAAAAACTATCGGTCATTGATGTGTTCAAAGGAACTGGAAATGGAAAGTTTGGTAGCAATGATTTAATGAATGCTCAAAGTTATTTGACATTTATGTTAAGGGCATTGGGATACAATGATAGTGAAGGTGAATTTAATTGGTCAACAGCCATAGATGATGCCTATCGGTTAAATGTCATTGACAATCAAGTAAAAAATGAATTAAAGACAAATGTTTTTTTACGTGATCATGTAGCACAGAGTTCTTATTTGACGCTGCAAAGTTCTGTAAATGGAAGTAGTATTAAATTGATAGACAAATTAGTCAGTGAAGGAGCTATATCTTCGGATGCAGCTGAGAAAATGCTGGCTGATAATCAAAACATGTTTGAAGGCTATACAATTATCGAAGTTGAGGGCGGTAATTTATCTGGCCATAGAGAAGCAAATGTAGCCGTGAACATTGGATTTGGCGATAGAAATTACTGGGCTTTTACAAATCAGTATGGACAGTTAGTTCGTGTTATTGCCGATGAAATTGTTTTGCAGGACGAATCAACTGAGCCGGTCAATGCATCAGGAAGATATTATCCTGATGAAGCCAAAGTCAAAGGTGTTGAAAGTGAATATTTAGATGAAGGCCATGTGATTGCGGATAGTTTGGGCGGTGTAGCCAATGCATATAATATTACACCACAAAACAGTACATTAAATAGGCATGGAGACCAAGCATATATGGAAAAGGTCATAAGAGATGCCGGAGGATGTAGCGATTTTGAAGCTATAATTACATATGAAAATAATGAAACACAAATACCAAGTTCGTATCGGTATACCTATACCATCATGGGTAATATAGTAACAGATGAATTTGCTAATGTTAACCCTGATGAAGTGAACCAAGCAATCAATAATGATACATCAGAGACTTCAAATAGCCAAATAGAAATATTAGAACTGGATAAAGGTGCTGAATTTGTTGATATCATCAATAATGGAAACTCTGATGTAAACATAGGTGGCTGGACCTTGGTCAGCGAGAAGGGGAATCAAACGTTTGTTTTTCCAAGTGGTTATACGCTTAAAGCAGGGCAAGTATCTCGCCTTACAAGCGGAGACTTAAAAGGAACCGGTGATTTTACCATGGCAGATACGACAATATGGAACAACAGTGATTATGATCCGGCAGTTTTATATGATGGAAACTGGAACGAGATTGATAGAGAAGAAGGACATAAGTAGTCATTATATTCAGTAAAGATTGAATAGGTAAATCAAGGCATAGTAGATTCAATAATAGTTGATATGGAAAACTAATATGTAGGTGTTCGATGAAAATAAAAACACATGACAAAAAGAGTTTAGAAATATTATTAGATGAGCAAGATTATATGAAGGCAAAAAATTATCTATGGAAAAGTAAAATAGAAACGAATAGGTTTCGCATTTACACATACGTGGATCAAAAGTATACGAGTCTAGGTAGATTTTTGTTTGATCTAGAGTCCAATGAACTGATAATTCATACCAATGGCAACAAACTTGACTATAGACGCTCCAACATCCAACGTTTAACCCGGAAGGAATATGGACATTTATATGGTGGAAAACATGAGGAGAAATCATCCAAGTATCATGGGATCTATTTTTGTAAAACATCCAAAAAATGGTATGTTCGTGTAAATAAAGATGAAAAACCAATGTCAGAACATTCATATTTTATGGAGAAAGAAGCTGCCATTGTTGCTGACAAGATATCTATTGAGAAATTTGAAAAAAAAGCAAATCTGAATTTTCCTAAAATGAGTCAGAAAGAATTAAAACAACACTATGAAACAATAAAGAGTAAATATGGCTACACGAAAACCGAAATTAAATCAAAATCAAGTCAAGGAATAAGCCGGGCGAAGAATAAAGCGTCTCGATATGTTGGTGTGACTTTAGATAAGAGAAGAAAAAAATGTTGGGTGGCAAATATTAAACACCATGGAAAAAAGATATGGTTAGGTAATTTTGAAAAGGAAGTAGATGCTGCCAAAGCATATGACAAGAAAGCAACTGAGCTATATGGTAAGTGGGCGAAGACAAATTTCTAGTGGATTAATTAATTTTTCCAAAATCTGGTAGTAGACAAGCCAGGAGAAGCAATAAAGTATTGAATAACTAAATATCACTTAAAAAAACAACCTTTCAAATATCGAGAGGTTGTTTTTTTCGTTTATGGAAAGGATAATGAAATGAAAAAAGGTAAAACAATTCCTAAACAAGATGAGAAGATGAAGTCATTTGTGGATATGATAGCACCATCTGTTATTAAGTTTAATGTAGATCACTTTATCTGTGGAAATACATTTCGATGTGTTTGGGCACTTCGTGAATACCCGACAAGTACAAATGAGCAAGCAATTTTACGTCACTTAGGAGAGAAAGATGGGGTTACATTGCGGATTTATACCCGGCAAGTGACATCAACAGAAGAGAAAAAAATTATACATAATGCATCAAATAAAAACCGAATGAATACCTCAAATACCAATGACTTACAACAAATGGTTACAGCAGAAAGTAATCTACAAGATGTTGTGACTCTGATATCAACTATGCATCGAAATAGAGAACCCCTTCTTCACTGCGCAGTTTACATTGAACTTATAGCCAGTGATTATGAAGGATTAAAATCCTTACAGACAGATGTGTTGACAGAATTGGTTCGAAGCAAATTAAATGTGGATCGATTAATGCTTCGGCAACAACAAGGATTTAAGTGTGTTGGACCAACAGGATACAATCTATTTGGAATCCAATTTGAAAGAGTGCTACCGGCTTCGTCCGTTGCGAATTTGTATCCCTTTAATTATTCAGGGAAAACAGATAGCAACGGTTTTTATTTGGGCAGAGATAAGTTTGGTTCGAATATTTTAGTCGATTTTGATCAACGCGATAATGATAAAACCAATCCATGTATTCTTATTTTAGGTAACTCAGGGCAAGGGAAAAGTTACCTTTTAAAATTAATACTTTGCAATATATTGGAGTCAGGAAAAAATGTCATTTGCTTGGATCCAGAGCATGAATATGTAGAACTAGTGGAAAATATGGGTGGTTGTTTTGTTGATTTAATGTCGGGAGAATACATGATAAACCCTCTAGAACCAAAAACTTGGGACGATGGCCAATCGCCACAAGATAAAGAAGCACCGTTAACATTTCGCCAAGCAACAAAACTTAGTCAACATATATCTTTTTTGAAAGACTTTTTTAGATGCTATAAAGATTTTGATGATAAGCACATTGATGTTATTGAAATTATGTTAGGCAAGCTATATAAACGATGGAAGATCAGTGATAGTACAAATTTTAGTGGGTTAGTACCCGCAGACTATCCCATTTTGTCTGATCTGTATGCTCTTATTGACGAGGAATATAAAACCTATGACACGTCAAAGCATCAACTGTTTACAGAGCAACTTTTGCAAGAAATATTATTAGGACTCCATTCCATGTGCAAAGGTGCGGAAAGTAAATTTTTTAATGGACATAGCAACATTACATCAAATCGGTTTATTGTCTTTGGCGTAAAAGGGTTGTTGCAAGCCAGTAAAAATGTTAAGAATGCATTGCTATTTAATGTGCTTTCCTTCATGAGTGATAAGCTCCTTACAGAAGGAAATACAGCAGCAGGTATTGATGAGTTGTATTTATTCTTAACCAATCTTATAGCTATTGAGTATATACGTAATTTTATGAAACGTGTTCGTAAAAAGGAATCAGCGGTTATTTTGAGTTCTCAAAACCTTGAAGACTTTAATATTGAAGGCATAAAAGAACTCACAAAACCCTTGTTTTCTATCCCTACACATGCTTTTTTGTTCAATGCAGGTAATATTGACAAACATTTTTACATGGATACATTACAGCTCGAAGAGTCGGAATATAACTTAATCAAATTTCCACAAAGAGGGGTGTGTTTATATAAGTGTGGGAACGAAAGATACAATTTAGCGGTTCATGCCCCGGCATATAAAGAAATACTGTTTGGAAAGGCAGGTGGACGATAATGAATATACAGGTGGAGTTAGAACAATTTAAACATAAAACAGAGGAAATTATTGAAGATATGAAAACATGCATTTCCTATACACCCGATCAGGAAAATGATTTGTTGTGTTTAATGGAACGATATTTAAAAGCGTCAAAAGAGCATCGGAAAAAGTTATTAGACCAGATTAAAAAATGTATGAATGGTGAAGTATATGAGAATCCTTTTCTTGTGTATTATGGATATTCTCAAGAAGATATTGAGCGATTCGATTATTTGTTAAAGCATTTTATAGATCATCTTAAAATACATCACCAAAGTGGTTTGGAGGTGAGATTCTCGGTACGTTTTATTGTTATTGAACTAAATAAACTCAATGACAAATGTCAGGGGCGATTGATTGATCCTTTTCGACGTGAAATGTTGATTTCATTTTTTGAAGGCATCGGTAAAATCATAGGATGTGAAGGAATAAAAAATAGTATAAATGAGTACCGCTCATGGTAAGGTGGTGAAGTATTGGATTTACGGGAACAGTTATTTGGAATAGAAATTGAAGTAACAGGTATCACACGCTTTAGAGCGGCGAATGCTATTGCAGAATATTTGAGAACAACAGCCGATTATGATGGGGGTATATATAATTCTTATTCAATCAAAGATGGTCAAAATAGAAAATGGAAGATCATGAGTGATTCAAGTATTAAATGTCAAAAAAGAGCAAATAACCGAAAACGTGCAGCGGATAGGGAGTATAGTGTAGAAATTGTCAGCCCTATCTGTACTTATGAAGATGTTGAAAAAATTCAAGAGATGGTCCGAGTTTTAAGAAAGGCCGGCGCATTTACAAACAAGTCATGTGGCATTCATATACACATTAATGCATCACCTTTTGAGGCATACCAGTTAAGAAATCTTGTGAATATCATTGCAGCAAAAGAGGATATAGTTTATCGGGCTTTGCAAGTAGGTTCGCAAAGAGAAAGTCGCTATTGCAAGAAAATAGATCCGGAGTTTTTAGAAAGCCTTAATCAAAAACGCCCAAAGACCCGGAGTGAATTGCAAAAATTGTGGTATAAAGGCGGAGATGGAAGCCGGCAACATTACCATGATAGTAGATATCATTGTTTGAATTTACATTCGGTTTTTCAAAAAGGAACCATTGAATTTCGAGCTTTTAATGGGTCCATTCATGCAGGAAAACTAAAGGCATATCTTCAATTTTGTTTGGCAATTACAGCTCAAGCTTATAATCAAAGATCAGCTAGTCCGACTAAGACGGTTTCAAGTAATGAAAAGTATACCTTTAGGGTATGGCTACTTCGTCTTGGATTAATTGGAGATGAGTTTAAAACAGCAAGAAAACATCTTCTAGATAATTTGGAAGGTAATATTGCTTGGAAAACACCGGAGCAAGCAGAGGCACAAAAAGAAAGGCTCAGAAAAAAAAGAGAGCAAGAACTCGAACAGGATAATAATCAAAATAATACACAAGAGCATGGGGATGAGCCTCATGCTTTTTCCATGTTAATGGATGGTTAGGAGGACGTGATGGGTAAAGAAAAAAAGTATATTGCTTATGGCAGTAATTTAAATCTGGAGCAAATGGTGCGACGATGTCCAACCGCAAAAGTGCTTGGTAGCTCAATTATTAATGATTATGAGCTTTTATTTAGAGGCTCAAAAACGGGTTCATATGCAACGATTGAACCCTGCGATGGCAAATATGTTCCTGTATTATTATGGAGTGTTCGTCCCGAAGATGAACAGAGCCTTGACCGTTATGAAGGGTATCCAAGATTTTATGAAAAAGAAGAAATGAACATTTTGCTGAATGGAGAAACAACATCTGCATTTGTGTATATAATGACGCCGGGACATGAACTGGGAATGCCTTCAGATGTTTATTTGAATATCATAGAAGAAGGTTATAAAGAAGCTGGGTTTGATCTGTGCGTGTTAGATGATGCAATAGCAGATACACAAGCAAGAATTTCATTAGAGAATAACAATAATTCAAAGCAAGCAGGAATGTTTTGGATGCGATGGTGGTGAGAATATGGTGAATCCTGTTCTCATAGCTAAAGTAGCAGTAGCAGTATTGGGTCATGAGAAAACGCGTAAAGGTATAGGCTGGATTCTTGTTGGGCTCTTTTCGCCCATCATTTTAATGACGGTACTAATAAGCTCTATGCTATCGGGAACCGCAAAGCATAACAACACGGCACTTGAGTTGGCATTTTATGGTGGAACGCATTTAGGAAGTGCGCCAGAAGAGTTTATGGATCATATAAAGGAGATTCAAGATAGTTTTTCAGTAGTTGATACAAAGATAGCAGAGGTTGATCGAATGATAGAGACAAGTAAATACCTTGATTCGATTAGAGTGAAGTCGATTTTTTATTCTCTGTATTTCGGCGACACACAGCCATCAGATGTGGATGTGTCAAAGTTTGTGGATTGCTTTGTGTCTTATGAAGAGCGGACGCGAACAATTTATTATGATGATGGAACCACCTCACAAGAGTCTTATATTGTGGCTAATCCGATTGAAGATATATCACGAATCTATGAAAAAATTGAGGATGCAATGGGAAATATAGTTACAGCTGAAGATAAGGCCAATGCAACAGAAAGTTACTATCGAATATTGTATGGAGGATCGATGCCAACATATGGGCAAGGATTTGATGACTTTATTAACGACTTAGAACCATTAAATGTTCCTTTTATTGGCATCGAAGACATTGTCTCTCCAATTGGTGAAAACTGGAAAAGTGTAGTAACAAGTGAATTTGGACAACGAAAAGATCCATTTACCGGTCAAATAAAAAAGCATGGTGGTATCGATTTAGGAGTTCCAAAAGGGACACCAATCTCTTCAGTTTTGGATGGAAAAGTGGTACTTGTGAGATATGCAACGACAGGCTATGGCTATCATGTTGTGTTAGATCATGGGGGAGGATTTATTACAATCTATGCTCATTGCTCAAAAATAATGGTTCATGAAGGAGAGAGTGTAACAGCCGGTCAAGAAATAGCACAGGTTGGTTCGACAGGAAAAAGTACGGGAAACCATTTACATTTTGAAATTAGAATGGATGGAAAAAAGGTAAATCCCAGATATTATATACCATAGAAAGTGAGGAAACCATAGTGAAAATACAAGCGATACTTGAAAGTAAGCCAACAAAATTTAAACCAAACGATTATATTATCGAAGCGATTGAGATTATGGATAAATATAGATTTGAATTTTTTTCGAAAAATCTATCCGCAGATTGGGAATTTATACACAATAGGAAAGAGGATATGTATGTCGATGAATCAGGACAAAGCCATTGTATTCTTGCAATGAATGAAGAAAGTGGAGACGGAATATTAGTTGATAGCAACGGGTATGATTATGTCCGTTATGGTGCATTTATACCGAATGTCAAGATAGTACTTGAGCAGCAAATAGTTATCATTGTAGACCGCATTATAGATGATGCTACGGATAGTACGTCAAGTGGAAGTTGGTCTGTTGATCAAGACGAGTTAATAGAGTTTTATGGGATTAGTGCAAAAGACGATAACGGTATTGTAGATATGCTTTTATCAGAAATTCAAAGGCGAGAAGAAATTGCAGAGATTAACCTGACTAGTGATGGTTTGGATATGACATTATATCTTGAGTATTGCAGAAACTTTGAAGGCATATCTTTAGATCAAACCATGGAAAGATAGGCATTGAAATGGATTGAATTTAACAATTCAATCCGGTGTATTCATATTAGGCTTATATTATAGCTATGATTTTTTTGCCTTAGATAATTTTTCATGAGGCGATCAAGAAAAAAGATTATTTCCCGCGTTAAATTTATAAATCTCAAACCAGCTTCATATTCGCCGTCATAATATCGACACCAAACAACTTCGAGCGTGACTTCTTTCTTTTCGCCGGCATTTTCAAGGTTAAAAGCAAGAACGTCTCCTGTAACAAGTTTTCGTGTGGTAAGAATTCCTAAACCGCTATAAGACATGTTTTCAATGGTTATTCGCATGGGTGCAGGATCAGATATTTCATTACGGTTTACTGGGATGTGCTTATAGCACAAAATATGGTTTGTATAATTTATGCGTGGTTGAATCCTCTTATCTTCGTTCAAATAATCACCCTCTTAATTATTTTTCATGAATTGTATGTCTAGTTTTTTGCGTATATAGCATAGAGATTATCAAAAACATCTCATCATTTTTAATAATTTTAGCACTTAGGGCAATGGATGTAAATGTTATTTTTACACGAAAAAAATCAAAAAAAGTTATGGAAGGAGAAATGTTTATTGAAAATCTAACGAAAAGGTTCAAAGTTTGTAATGGAAACAATCAAATGTTGAAAGGAGAAAAACACATAGGGGAAAAGATAATACAATTAAGGTATTAAAAGTTGAGCCGGGGAAAGTACCTTATGAAAAAGAAATAAGGAATGATTTAAGAGGTATTCAAGCCGAAGTAGAAGGACATTTTGAATGTGTTTATTTAAAAAACCATTGTATTGCAGTGGTCAATGAAGAAGGAAAACTTAATGGCATGGAGCTAAACCGAAGGATGGGTAATGATATTATTGCCGGTTCTTTTTTTATTTGTGGTGATAGTCATGATGGAAATTTTGTGTCATTAACAGAAAATCAGATACAAGAATATAAAAATGAATACCAAGAAATTCCGTTTTTTACAGGTGAAGAACCAGAAGCACAACCAAGGATAACCTTTATTGAGGTTAAATATTAATTGGATTGGAGGAGAAACGATATGAGTGTTTCAACAGAAAAGGCAACATTGCAGGTAAGCTTTCCAAAAGAAAAAATGGAAGCGCTTAAATTTTATATGAATGAAAAAGATACAACGATTGAAAAAGAATTGCAGGGATATATCAAAAGTGTCTATGACAAATATGTACCTGCAGCCACTCGACGCTACCTTGACCGTAATGATAGTGAGGAGACGGCACAAGCAGAAGTTAGTATCAGTTCGCAAGAAGCAGAGCCAGAACAAGCACCTGCAAGAACGCCAAGTACTCGTGGGAGAAGAAGAAATACGAGAGCACAAACAGAAGAAACAAATCAATCAGCACAAAGGGAAAGCGTAACTAATGGTGAAGACAGCACCCAGTTATCAGAAGATGAAGCTCAAGGAATGACCATGAATATGTAATGAACAATCAAAAAGAAGGAGACAAATAGTTATGAAAAAAGATACAATTTCGATTAGTTTAGAGGCAGAAAAGCTAAGAGCGATCAAAAAATATATGGAGAAAAAAGAGGTTGATCTGCAAGGTGAAATGGTGGATCAACTTCAAAAGCTTTACGACAAATATGTACCGGCAAACGTGAGAGAGTATATCGACGAACGTGAAGAAGAATTAAATGCGACAAAGTCTAAAAAAACGACGAAAAAGACTGGATCAACGAACACAATGCAAAGCTCACAAGGTTAAGGAAAGCTAAAAGAGGCGATGTCAAGCAAAATTTGCCCCTGTGTGCCATTTTTATGATTAAGCTAGGGTTTATAATGCCTTATGGAAAGCATAAGAGCTATAATGCCTTTTAGAAAGCATAAAAGCAATTTTAGAGCAAATGTTAAGCGAGACTCAATTGGAAATAGAGGAGTGGATACTGGGATAAAAACAAGCAAATATAAGTAGCGATTATTGTGCAGGATAAAGAGGGGTGGTCGCAAGGCGACCTCCTCTCAGCTACATCGCCCGGCAGTGCCGAGCGTTTAACCATAAGAAAAGGTGGTCGGAAAAGAATAATTGTGCTAACAAGGTGGTCGCAATATGTAAAAGTCCCTATTTTTAGGAGCTTATGGGGTGGTCAACAAGGTGGTTAACCATCTTTTATGGACAGGAGTGATATAGATTGAAGCAAATAAAGCATAAATCAAAGGATAGAACGGCCGTTTGGCTTTATCCGGATACCATTGAACAAATGGATTTGATGCTCGAAGCCGACAACGCTAAAAGTCGAAGTGAATTTATTGAGAAAGCATTACGTTTTTATATGGGATACTTACAGACAGAATATTCAATGGATTATCTTTCTAAAGTTTTAATTGATGCAATCAAGGGTGCTTTGCGAGAAACTGAAAATAGAAATTCAAGTAATCTTTTTCGTTTATCCGTGGAGATGGCTATGATGATGAATATTCTTGCCGTAGGACTTGAGGTTGGAGACGATGATTTGAAAAAACTTCGGGGACGTTGTATTAGTGAAGTTAAAAAAACACGAGGTAAAATAAATATGGAAGATGCAATTAAGTTTCAACAAGGAAGAGATGATTAGAAAATTAGGAAGGAAGATGATTAGTGCCTAGATTAATACTTAAGTGCCCATACCTAAAAGGGGGATCAAGAAAAAAGTCAGCGCATGTATCCAACCTCGTTCAGTATATGGCAACAAGAGATAACGTAGGAAAGTTAACCATTGATAATCGACATCTTCCGGCAACGCAAAAACAAGAAGAACTTATTGAACAAATCATACGTGAGTTTCCAAGTACCAAGTATCTATTTGAGTATGAAGATTATCTAAAAGACAAAACTATTGAAAATGGATCTGACTTTATTACTATTGCCATAGAACAAAATAGTGAAAAAATTGCAAAGCGAAAAAATTATGTTGAGTATATTGCCAATAGACCAAGAGTTGAGAAAATAAGCACACATGGGTTATTTACCGGTGGGGATGATGAAATCGTTTTAAGTAATGTTGTGAATGACGTTGCCAACCATACAGGTAATATCTGGACACCAATTATTTCCTTACGACGTGAAGATGCTATTCGCACTGGATTTGATAAGACGAGTGCGTGGTACAACATGCTTTCATATTATGCACCGGAGATTGCAGAAAGTATGAAAATACCTATACAAAATTTCAGATGGTATGCTGCTTTTCATAACGAAAGTCATCATCCCCATGTTCACATGATTTGCTATTCCGTTAATGAAAAGGATGGCTACCTCACGCAAAAAGGTATTGAAAAAATGAAGTCAGGTCTTGTAAAAAATATTTTCAAAAATGAAATGCAAGCTATTTATGTGGAACAAAATCATAGAAGGGACGAACTAAAAAAACAGAGCAAAGAAGTCATACAAAAACTCATACAAGATATGAAAATGGACAGTAAAAATAATCAAAAGGCACTAGGACTCTTTTTAACACTATCCAAACAATTATCTGAAGTAAAAGGTAAAAAAGTATATGGATATCTACCGCAACACGTAAAAGTAATTGTAGATAGGTTGGTAGATGAACTTTCAAAAAAACCGGTTATTGAAAAGGCATATGCCTTGTGGTATGAAATGCGCGAAGAAGTATTATATAGTTACGTCGACGTATTACCTGAAAGACATCCACTTTCAAAACAAAAGGAATTCAAGTCAATCAAAAATATAATTATTGAAGAAGCAAACCGTTTTTCTATGGCACTACTGGACTATGAAAAATCTATTAATGTTGAAATCGATGCAAGTGTTGAGGACATATTTGACACATTAAAGTTTGGTGATTTAGGAAGTGACGGCCGAGTTGATCAAAAATTTTTTGATGCGGAAGTTGATATAGAAGATGAAGAAATAAAAAATAAAGATGCACAAGGCATTTGTGTAGAATGGAGTGATGCGTATAAAGAATCCCAGGCATATTTATCTGGGACAGAAACGATTCAACAAGATTTTGAAAAAGCGCGTCAAGGGTTTTCTTATGAAGCAAACAAAGGGAATGTACTTGCCGTGTACGTCTTAGGTGACATTTATTCAAATGGTCTTGGTGTTGAGAAAGATAAGGATGTAGCAAAAGAGTACTACCAAAAAGCATATGAAGGTTTCAAAGACGTTGAGATGAAAAAACCGTGGAAGTATACTCAGTACCGAATAGGAAAGATGTATATGTCGGGAATAGGTGTTGAACAAGATGAAGTAAATGCGGTAAGATGGCTGACTAAATCTGCAGGACAACATTATAAATATGCGCAGTATTCATTAGGTGCTTTATATCATCGCGGGCAAGGTATCAAACAAGATTTTCAAAAGGCCTTTGATTTGTATCTAAAATCGGCTAATCAAGGATTTCCCTATGCGGATTTTGAAGTGGGAAAAATGTATCATGACGGTAGTGGAACAGAAAAAGATGAGATAAACGCAACCCATTATTTTCAAAAAGCTTTTAGTGGATTTGAACGTTTGGAAAATTCAAGTCACGATGATAAAATTCAGTATCGTTTAGGTTGGATGCTTGAACATGGTATTGGAACAACAGTGGATGCATCAAGAGCAAAAGCATATTATAAAAAATCAGCTAAGGTGGGGAATGTCTTTTCAGAGTTGGCATTAGCAAAAATGATTTTAAATGAGAAAAATCCGAAATCAGATGAGCTAAAATATGCAATCGCTCGATTAGAACAAATAATTAATGATTCAGATGTAAGTGAGACAAGTGTGGTAAGAATTAGATCATCAGCCGGATATATACTTGGAAAAGCATTCTTGCAAGGAGATGACGTTTTAAAGGATATTCAAAAGGCGTTGAAGTATCTGACAGACTCAGCAGAGTTGGGAAATCAGTATGCACAGTTTACTTTAGGTAAACTATATTTGCTAGGTAAGGACGTTTCAAAAGATAAAATACTTGCAGAAAAATGGTTAAGCAAGTCGGCTGAACAAGGCAATGCATATGCAAAGGTTTTTTTGGATAATATTGATCGTTTTATAGAACCGTCAATCATGTATTACCTTGTTCAGGTGTTTAACCATGTAAGTAAAATATTCGAAAGTAATCTTAAACAACAGATGACTTCAGGAATATTACAGGTAGATAGTAAGCGATTAAAAAAGCTAAAAGAAAAGAAAATAGCACAAGGGCATAAGGCCGACGAGCAAGGTTTGGAATTGTAATGAAAATTCGAACTTTGCTTTTTTATTTACACATAAATAAGTTTGGTCAGTTATATTTAATTAAAGAATCAGGAGGTGCATGATGGGAAAATATATTCATTTTACGGAAGAACAAAAGCAAAGAGCCAATAATGTGGATCTTGTTCATTTTCTTAGAATGAAAGGTGAAGAATTATTACCGTCTGGAAAAGATAAGAGGCTTAAGAGCAATCACAGTATAACCATATGTGGTAATGAATGGTTTGACCACGCTACCGAAGAAGGTGGTTTAGCGATTGATTTTGTTCAGAACATATATGGTCTTTCGTTTCCGGATGCAGTAACACTGCTACTAGGTGGAGAACAAGGCCTTATTTATCCTGAAGCAGAAAAAGAAGAAAAACAAGTGGAGCCGTTTCATTTACCGGCAAAAAACAATAACATGCGAAGAGTCTTTGCGTATTTAATTAAGCATCGCTTGATTGACCGAGACGTCCTTAGTTTTTTTGCTAAAGAAAAACTTATATATGAAAGTATGGAACAATCATCGGATAAAACAAAAGAGTATCACAATGCTATTTTTGTAGGATATGATGAAAACGGAATAGCGTGTCATGCGCATAAAAAAGGCATATACACTCAAGGAAAAAGTTTTAAAGGGAACATAGCTGGTAGTGATCCATGTTATAGCTTTCACCATATAGGGACCAGTAATCGTTTATATGTTTTTGAAGCACCGATTGATCTGCTATCGTTTATTACGATTTATAAAGATACAAATTGGAAAAAGCATAGTTATGTTGCCTTGTGTGGTTTATCAGAACAAGCAATGATTAAGATGTTAGAAATGAATCCGGATTTATCCCATGTGGTTTTGTGCCTTGATTATGATCCGGCAGGTATTGAAGCAAATGAAAAATTCATGGATCTGCTCAAGGAGAAAGCAATTTCATGTAGCCAATTACTTTCAGAGGAAAAGGACTGGAACGAAGATTTAAAAGCAAAACGAAATCTAAAGGCTCTTCATAGAGAGGAACATCCACAACATATTATGAAACAACAAATATGTGAAGAAATCCTTGTATTATTGCAAGAATATGAAAAGACAGAAATGTTTGACTTAGACGGTGAGATTGCTTTACGGATAGCAAAAAAACAAGATGCGTCACAGGCTGAAGCTATGAAAATGGCAGCAGCTGTTTTTTTATGTCTTGCTTTAAATAAATATAAACAACAAGGACAAGACATAGACGCTGCGAAAATGGTAGAAAAGATACAGGGAAACTTTCGAGCCTATCAAAACAGAAGTAGATGGGATCCCAATTTTTTAGAGATTGATGGTGAGGTGGCTACTTTAAAAAAACATGACCAACAAACATCCGAAGCAGAAAAAAACGATTTGGCTGAGTGTTATGAGAAGATAGCTCTAGCAATATTAAAATCAACGATTAAGTTAGAGTTGTTAAAACAAAAGCAGATAATGGAACGTGGTGTAGCCTTTGAAATGGCATAGTAAATAATAAACAAGGGAAGGATGTGAAATATGAGTACACAAGTATATATGCTTGTTGCTGTTTCAGCAATAATGTTTTTTGTGATTGGTGGATTATCTTTACTGGCACACTATTATACATTAAATGGAATCAAATCTAAAACGGTTGGTGATGGTCAACATGGTGTGGCACGATTTTCAACGAAAAAGGAAATAGAAAAAATATATCAACATATTTTATTTGATGTAAATGCATGGCGAAGTGGAAGGAATCTTCCAAAAGATGAACAGGGGCAACCAATACAAGGACTTATTGTAGGTTGTAAAGGGACTAAAAGATCACTTACATGTATGATTGACACAGAAGATGTGCATTGCCTCATGATTGGTGCGGCTGGCGTTGGTAAAACAGCGTTTTTTCTGTATCCAAATCTTGAGTATGCATGCGCAAGTGGAATGTCATTTATTACGACGGATACCAAAGGCGACCTGGCAAGAAATTATGGAACGATTGCAAAAGAAAATTATGGCTATAACATTGCTGTTATTGATTTGAGAAATCCAACACGAAGTGATGGAAATAATTTATTACATCTTGTAAACAAGTACATGGATCTATACCGGATGGATGACAATAATTTTTCGGCAAAAGCAAAAGCTGAAAAATATGCGAAAATAATTTCTAAGACTATAATATCATCGGATGGAAACAATGCAGTCATGGGACAGAATGCTTTCTTCTATGATGCGGCTGAAGGGCTTTTGACAGCGGTTATTCTTCTGATTGCAGAATATCTCCCACCTGCTATGGAAGATGGACAGCTTGTTGAAAAAAGGCATATCATATCTGTTTTTAAAATGGTGCAAGACTTGATGGGACCCAGTAAAGTAAAAGGAAAAAGTCAATTTCAATTATTAATGGATAAACTTCCACCAACACATAAGGCTAAGTGGTTTGCAGGAGCTGCCCTTAATTCAGCAGAACAGGCGATGGCATCAGTTTTATCAACAGTACTTTCAAGACTTAATGCTTTCTTGGATTCTGAGATGGAGCAAATATTGTGTTTTGATACCGCAATCGATGCCGAAACTTTCTGTAAAGAAAAATCAGCAATCTTTCTCATTCTCCCAGAGGAAGATAATACAAAGTATTTTATGGTCTCCTTATTCTTGCAGCAATTTTATCGTGAAATGCTTACAGTAGCGGATGAAAACGGAGGGAAACTTCCAAACAGAGTAATGATATACGCCGATGAAATTGGAACCATACCTAAAATCGAATCTTTTGAGATGATGTTATCGGCAGGGCGATCACGTCGAATATCTATCATACCCATTATTCAATCCTTTGCACAACTTGATAAAAACTATGGAAAAGAAGGAAGTGAAATTATAACAGATAACTGTCAGTTAACTATTTTTGGTGGATTTGCGCCAAATTCAGAAACAGCACAAGTCTTGTCAAAAGCTCTTGGAAGTAGAACAGTCATGAGTGGAAGTGTGAGTAGAGGAAAAAATGATCCCTCTCAAAGCTTGCAAATGATTGAAAGACCCTTGTTAACAGCAGATGAACTTAAATCATTACCCAAAGGAAATTTTGTGGTTATGAAAACGGGTACGCATCCAATGAAAAGTAAACTTCGATTATTTCTAGAGTGGGGAATAACATTTGAAAAACCTTATGAAACAGAAGAAAAATCACATCGTAAAGTATCCTATGCAGATAAAGAAGAATTAGAAAAAAATATTATCAAACAAACATTGGAACTAGAAGATGCGTATAATGCAGTGAAAGATTCAGAGGCAAATAAACGAGGAGGAACAGTGCGCTCCCCAGAGATGGACAGTGTTTCAAACAATATTAAAAAGCAAAAGACAGTTATTAGGACTTAGGGGGTGTAAATGAGTGAGCTTTTTTGGAAATCTATATCAGGAAGAACTTCCTTCTCGTGCTAAAACGCTTTACATGTATTTGAAAGATCGTAGTAATGCAGAGGGAGAATGTTGGCCGGCAATCAAAACCATTGCAAAAGACACGTCGATGTCAAGGAGTACTGTAAAAAGAGCTATAGCGGACTTAATACACTCTGGTCTACTTAGGAAAGAATTTCGCTATCGGGAGAATGGTGGAAATTCTTCTAATCGATACTTTTTGAAATAAGTTTAGGTCATGGAAAGTGGGCATAATTTTCCGTCAAGGGATTATTATGACTTTTCCATGGACCGAGGCTAGTATCACTGTGGTCTAACAAGAAGGAATCAATTTAAGAAATGAGTTAACATCAGAAAAAACAATAAACTGTAAAGTGAATATATAATTTGATTGAAAATATTCCTCTAAAGGAATATAATATATTAATGTAAGTATTTTATAATCAGGAGGAAAATTATGGATCTTTTAACTACGGCAGAGTTTGCTGAAAAATGGAATATATCTCGCCGGCGTGTCACGACTTTATGTAGAGAAGGACGTATAGATGGAGCTATCTTAAAGGGGAATACTTGGTTAATTCCAAAAGATGCAAAAAAACCTGAAGATCCAAGACGTGTTAGAAAAAGAGACAACTAGAGGTATAAAGTAGTTAAACATTAGATGGAGGTTTGTATAATGGCAAATGGTACAACGAATGTGGGGTTTGAGGAGCATCTATGGCAGGCTGCAGATAAATTACGTTCAAATATGGATGCGGCTGAATATAAACATGTGGTTTTAGGTTTGATATTTCTTAAATATGTATCTGATTCATTCAAAGAAAAGTATGATCAACTTAAAGCTGACGGATATGGTGATGAAGAAGATCGGGATGAATACATTGCGTATAATATATTCTGGGTGCCAAAAGAAGCGCGATGGAATAACATAAAAGCTCATGCTACAAACACAGATATTGGTGAAGTGATTGATAAAGCTATGGAAAGTATCGAGAAAGAAAATGATTCTTTAAAAGGTGTTTTGACAAAAAATTATTCTCGTCGTGAGTTAAATAAAACTCGGCTAGGCGAATTAGTGACTTTGTTTACAAATATTGACGTGGGAACAACTGCTACTCAAGAGAGGGATGTACTTGGAAGAGTATATGAGTATTTCTTGGGTAAATTCGCGTCAGCAGAAGGTAAACTAGGAGGAGAATTCTATATATGATTAATGTCAAGTATGTTCATCAAGATAATAAATATATATTAGAATTAGTTGAACAGTTTAATGACTTGTAAATGAAATTTATTAGATAGATTTTATTCATAAATTATTAAACTTAAAATATAGATTTGACATTATATGGAGAAGTTTTAATATTAGATTAAATGGGGGTGTTAAAAATGACCATAAGACATAACGAGGATTCTCGTGTTAAATTACCTGCACTTTTACATTTTTTAAGATTAGGATATACATATCAATCAAAGAAAGGTGCAAATATTGATGAACGTAACAATATATTCGTTGATATATTTAAAAGTAGTCTTAGAGAGATAAACAATAAAGATTATGAAGATGCTTTTTTAGAAGACATAATTAAAGAGATTGCTCACTTAACTGACAATGATAAGGATAAAGGAGAGCATTTCTTTAACCGATTAGTTGGATACCATAAGGTAAAACTAATTGATTTAAAAAGGCCCGAAAGAAACGATTATAGAGTAGTTACTGAACTTACATTTCACAATGAAGATCAAGAATTTAGACCAGATATTACTATATTAATAAATGGCATACCTCTTGGTTTTATTGAGGTTAAAAAACCTAATAATAACTTTGGTTTAAAATCGGAATATGACCGTATGAAATATAGATTTGGTCAGCCAAATTTCACTAGGTTCTTTAATCAATTTCAGGTACTAGGTTTTACAAATAACATGCCTTACAATGACGAGTCGAGAAACCAATTGGAAGGTAGTTTTTATACGACTCCTAACTTTGACAAAACGCTATATAACAATTTCCGAGAAGAAAAAGAAATTGCAGTTAATGAGTATATTTCTCCGAACGATATTGATTACATATTGAGTGACAATAATTTAATGTCAATCAAGGATACAGAAGAGTTCCATACAAACTTAAAGCCTAGTACACATGCTAATAGTTTTATCACGGCGGTGTTTAGTATTGAGAGAGTGATTTTCTTTATTCGATACGGGATAGTTTATGTAGATTCTGCAAGAGATGGACTTCATAAGCATATAATCCGTTATCCTCAATATTTCGCAATACAGGAATTGATACCAAAACTGTTGGATGGTTTACAAAGAGGGGTAGTTTGGCATACTCAAGGTTCAGGTAAAACTGCTTTAGCCTATTTCATAACTAATGTGCTTAGAGACTTCTATCAGGAAATGGATATTATTACGAAGTTCTATTTTGTTGTAGATAGACTCGACTTACTTATTCAAGCCACAGATGAATTCTCGTACAGAAGGATGACCATAGCGAATATTGACTCTAAAAAGGATTTTGTTAGCAACATAAAATCACCAGTAATTGTTCAGGATAGTGCTACTGAAGGCAGATATAAAGAAACAATGAATGTAGTTAATATTCAAAAGTTCTCCGAAGACTCAAGGGTAAAAATTGACCCCAAAAAAAATATTCAAAGAATTTATTTCCTTGATGAAGTTCACCGTGGTTATAAACCAAAAGGTACGTTTTTAGCCAATCTTTTAGGTTCGGACCCAGATGGCATTTTTATAGGTTTAACAGGTACTCCACTATTAAAAAGTGACTTTAAAACAACTGATATTTTTTCAGATGGATATATTCATAAGTACTACTACAACAAATCAATTGCAGATGGTTACACTCTGAAAATAAAGAAGGAAAACATTGCTACTCACTTCAAAACTGATATCCGAAAAATATTAGATATTGAAGAAGGTCAGAAGATTCCAGCGAAAGACTGGGAATTGGTAACAAAGTCAGAAGAGTTTATTGATAAAATTTGTCACTATGTTATCGACGATTTTGAGCAGTTTAAGTTGAATCCTCAGATTAACGATTCTTCTTTGGGGAGCATGATTGTTACTTCTTCATCTGACCAAGCGAAGGCTATTAAAAAGTGGTTTGACGATAATTCAGACTTTAAGTCTGCACTTGTATTGTATGACGAGGAAGATAATAAGAATAAACAAGATGATTTCCGTGGTAAGAAGAACAAAGATACTGGACAGGTAGAATCTTCATATCATGGAGTGGTAGTGTATGCTATGCTGCTTACTGGATTTGATGCTCCAAGATTGAAGCGACTATATCTTCTACGAGAGATTAAAGATCATTCATTACTTCAAACACTTGCAAGAGTGAACAGACCGTACAAGAATATGAGATATGGTTATGTCGTGGATTTTGTCGATATAACTGAGCAGTATGAAGAAACAAATAAGCGTTATCTTGAAGAGTTAAGAAAAGATATTGCTGATGAAGACGACACAACTGACGTTGAAGAAATGTTTGTTGATGTTGAAGCTATTAAGCAGAAAATTGTTACGCTTGAAACAAAACTGTTTAAGTATATGGGCAATATTGAGACAAATCTTGAAGACTTCAGAAAGCAAATAGCACCACTTGAAGAGAAGGATTTACGAATAATAAAGAGTTATTTAGACGAGTACAAAGAATGCTACAACGAACTTCGTATGAGTCACGAAGATACTTCAAACATACCAATAGAACGTCTAAAACTGGCTTATACGGAAGTAACAAATAGAGTTAATCTAAAAGTTGCAGAGCGAGTATTAGACGATCCAGATGCTGATATTGATGAAATCGACTTAACTCAATTAGTGATTGAATTTGTAAAGACTGGGGAAATGGATTTAGAATTCTCTGGTGATGAAATTCTTGAGAAAATAAATAAGGTTAAGAACGCTTTCTCTGCAAATAATGATAATGATGACCCAGAATATAAGGCACTTAATAAATGCTTTAAGGACTTAATAAGAGGTTTTAAGCAAGACGGTGATAGTGGTGAAAAGGCTACGGCTTTCATGAACGAGTTAAACGTATTATACAACGAGATAGTTCTTTTAAATGTTAATAATACAGGCTTAATTAACCGTTATAAGGGTGACGATTCATGTATGAGAATTCACAAGCGTCTTAAAGAAAACTACTCTGAGGATTTGGATGATGTAAAGGTTTATGCTGTAATGTCAGAGATTATTCAAGTAATTGACGACAATATTAAGAATCTCGGATTGCCTTCAGAGGCTGTAATCAAAATGAGATTAAGAAAGCCGATTAGAGACGCTCTTGTAAGACAAGGTGTTCCAGCAGTATCAAAACGTATGGCTGACAATATCGCAATGCTTTTTGTAGACGATAAATTTAACCCTTAATTCCATAAAAAACACACTATAAATCCCGTTAAAATTGGTGCTGTTTTATGAGTAAATGCTCTAATGATATTGTAGCATTGCTAATAAATTGACACAACGTATTTTGACGGGTAAACTTTTACTATAACAATAAAACAAACAAAAATTGACTATAGAAAATATGAAAGAGGAGTGATGAAAATGAGTTATGAAGAATTTTTAGACCAAATGAAAATAATGATTGATGACTTAAAGGCAATGTCTACATCTCTTGGACTTAGTAACACAGGAGATGAATATAAAATTATTAGTGAACTGTTTACATACAAGTTCCTTAACGATAAATTGCTTTATGATTTTGAAAACAGAGAAGATAAGAACGAGTCGTTTGAGGATTTCGTTGAATGGGCTGACGATGAAACACCAAAGATGCATAAACACCATTTAATAGAAAATCTATACCAAGAGCAAAATAAAGAAAATTTCCATGAAATCTTTGATGCTGCTTTTGAAGAAGTTAATGAGTTAAATAGTGAAGTTTATAATATTGAAACGGCATCTGGTAAGAAGAAGCCACTATTTGAAAAACTTTCAGTTTATATTAGAGACGATGCGAAAGAACTTGAATTATCAAAGAGAGCAATTAACATTCTTGCTCAATATGAGTTTAAGGATATCTATGACGGTGGTTTTGATTATTTCTCAAGCGTCTTTGAGTACCTGATTAAAGACTACAATAAAGATTCTGGTAAATATGCCGAATACTTTACTCCACTTTTTGCTGGGGAGATTATGGCAGATATTTTATATGACGACACACCTGTAACAAATGTAACTGTATATGATCCAAGTGGCGGCTCTGGAACTCTGTTATTGTCAATGGCTAATAAAATTGGCACAAATAACTGTCAGGTATATTCTCAGGATATTTCTCAGAAATCAACACAGTTTTTAAGAATCAACTTAATTCTTAATAAATTGGCTCACTCACTTCATAACGTCATTGAGGGCAATACGCTGACAAACCCTCAGCATTTGGACGGTGAAGATATTAAGAAGTTTGATTATATAACCTCTAACCCTCCATTCAAAATGGACTTTTCAGATATGATAAAGGCCTTATCGTCTGATCGCCACAATAGATTTTTTGCAGGATTGCCTAAGATACCTAAAAAGAACAAAAAAGGTATGGCTGTTTACGAAACGTTCTTACAGCATTCTATTGCTTCTCTTTCAGATAGAGGGAAGGCTGCGATCGTTGTACCTACAGGGTTTGTAACAGGAGGTTCTGGTATTCCGAAGAAGATTAGACAATTGCTTGTTGAAAATAATTGGCTAAGAGGAGTTATCCATATGCCTTCAAACATTTTCGCAACAACAGGTACATCTGTTTCACTAATTTTTATTGATAAAACGAAACCTGATGATAAAGTTATGCTTATGGATGCTTCTGGTTTAGGCAGAAAAATTTCTCTTGAAGATGGTCAAAGAACTGTTTTAAGTGCAGAAGAAACTGATAAAATTAAAACATTTTTTAAGGCAAGAACTGAAGAACCTGAATTTTCGGTTGTTGTAACAAATGAAGAATTGAAAGAAAATGGTTATTCAGCACAAGCCGGGCAGTATGTTGAACTGAAAGAAGAAGTATTGGATTTTGATATCGATGAAAGGCTTCACAATCTAAATGAAAATATTATTGAAAGAATTGGAAACTTGAACTCATTGAATAATAGATTGCTTCAAATCTTAAGTGAGGTGAAGTAATGGTAGAAGGAGTAAACCTTTTAGATGTCTGTGATATAAGAACTGGTAAACTTGATGCGAATGCTATGGTTGAAAATGGTGAATATCCTTTTTATACATGCGATAGAAACCCATTTAGAATAGATACCTACGCTTTTGATTGTGAATGCGTACTTATTGGTGGTAATAATGCTACGGGAAATTTCCCAATAAATTATTACAAAGGTAAGTTTAATGCCTATCAAAGAACATACGTAATTACAGTAAAAGAAGGTATGGACATTAATATCCGTTATGTATACCATGCTATGAAACTGGCTTTGTTAGAAATTAAAAGACGTTCTAAGGGATCGTTAACTAAGTTTATAACCTTGAATCTTCTTCAAAATGTAGTTTTTCCAAAACTAACAAAAGAACAGTATCAAGACATCACTGATAGAATCGATGCATATGATAATATTGTTATTGAGAATAACACACTTGTTTCTGAATTAGAAGAATACTCCCAACTCCTTTTCCATAAATGGTTCGTCGATTTCAATTTTCCGAATGAAGAAGGAAAACCATATAAAGATTCTGGTGGGGAAATGATTGAAGTTGAAGGGAAATGGATACCTTATGGGTGGAAGTATAGGGCGTTAAAAGAATATGTTTGCTTCAATAAAGGGGTATCATATAAAAGCGAAGATATTGAAGAAGGTATTGGAATGCCAATGGTTAACTTAAACTCTTTTAACAGAAATGGTGGATACAAAGTGTCTGGAATCAAATATTATAACGGGAAAATCAATCCAGATAAACTCCTAAAGCCTTTTGATTTAGTGGTTGCATGTACAGATGTTACTAGAAATGCAGATATTATTGGAATGCCTGTGTTATTACCCTTAAATAATTGCGAACAATACATTGCATCAATGGATGTTGCACATTTAATTACTACTCAAATTGAGTGTGGTAAGTTTTTCTTATCACAAGTTTTATCTCAATCAAGATATAATAGATATATAAAAGGATTTGCAAATGGAACAAATGTACTTCATTTAAATCTTAATGGTATCTCTAAATTTAAAACCGTTATCCCAGACAAAGAAGTTCATGATAAGTTTGAGGAAATAATTGAAGCAATTGAGTATAAAAAATCAACTATTTGTACTGAAAACTTGCTTCTTGAAGAGACTCGTGACCTATTAATAAAAAAACTTATAAACTAACAAAAACTCCGAGCGTAAAAACTCGGAGTTTCTCTATTTTTTAGGGTTAATCGCCCTTATTTTTGCAGTTGCTTTATTAGAGGCTTTTTTTAGCGTCATATTTTCAGAACTTAATTCAAGGTTTCTAGTTTCAAGACGTTTAATTTCCTTCTGTTGCTCTTTCAAGCGTTTAGTCAGTTCATGAATTTCATGTTGTTGGATTTCTAAAGTGATGTAAAAGTATCAACTAGTCAACCTTAAAAATTGATAAAAAGATGGGACAAGTTAGGACAATTATAAAAAAGAGTTCGAATGTGATTGGTATAAAGATTTCTGCTCATGTAACGAGACTAAAGATTTAAACTACAAGTGGCGAAAGCATCATTGAAGTTCGTTACCAAGATGAAAAAATATATAAAGTAAAATTTTAAGCATTGCAGGCGGTCATTGCTATTGGATTCAAAATCGATAATCAAAGAGTTGTACAATTCCGTAAATGTATTATCATAATTGCAAAAGATTATATAATAAAAGGTTTTGCATGGATGATGAAAGATTTAAGCTTGTTCATAAAATGAGAAATCAGCCAAGACGACAAAAGAATTTGTAAAAAGGTGCAGAACAAATTACATTATGCTGTGAGCTCGACATACTCCTAGCAGAAATAATTATCGAGATAGCAGATGCAGGCCAAAAAAACATGGAATTGTACAAGACCAATTATTTAAAAGTGACTTTGATCTGTTTTTAGAAAAACATAATGATTAATTTGCTTAGAAAAAATATATGTGGATATTTTAATTATATTTCGTATACGACTGAAAAATATAGCTTGCCACCAAGGGTATATTATCTCCTTACGACATCATTTTTGTCTGGGGGGATTCAAGGAATATTGTATGAGAGAAACATATCAAGTAGTAAAAGTAGATTAAATACGTATTCAATAGTAAGTGCTTACACTGTATCTATGCTGAAATAGTTGTCAAGAATAAGCATTCAGGTAAGATAGATGTAACGACATCGCTTGTAATATCTCAAATTGAAGATAATATAAGCTATAATATTGGGACGTTGGATCAATCGATTGAGTTTAAATCAGATAAACAATATATTTTTTTCTTTCCACCATATTCTGCATTGTTTTGGCTCAAGACAAAAGTAGAAGACTATTTTAATCTCTTGATGAATGGGAAAAAAGAATTCATACAAAGATTTAACAGATATGAAAATATTCGAATTATTGATATGCAAGATTGTTGTGAGATCATAGATTTAGATAACTATAGAGATGCGACACACTACAACCCTGTTATCCAAGAATTGATTATTGATAAAATCGTCGATGGTAGGTTGAATCAAGAATTTGAAATCCAAAATGCGTGGTTACAAAATAACAAAAAGTAAAAAAAAGCTGTTTTGCATCCGTAACATATCGTTAGTTCTCAGAAGATATGTTACGGATATTTTTTTTTTGCTCTAAGAAAGTTCAAAAAAAATGAAAAAAAAACAAAATGGTGATATAGTAATAAGTATATATTTTTAATCTTGCTCTAAATGGAGGTAAAATGGAAAAAAAATCAAGGTGGTCTAAAATTGGGTTAAGAAGTAAAATATTTATGTTTTTCACTATGTTTGTCATTATTCCGTTTATACTATTTACATTTCTTTATTATAATATCTATCAAAATTATGCAAAAGAAACCTATGGAAAATATAGTTTGCAATCGATAAGTGCGGTTCAGGAACAAATAGATAGAAGAAGTCAAGAATTAGTGAATGGAACCATGATGTTTTATTTTAACGGAGTAGTTAATCAAGTTGCACAAACACCAATAGATAATCATAGCATTGATGAAATTCAATCGAACTTATCTAGTATGATGAATTCCTTTAGTAGTATTTCTTCAATGTATTTAGTTAATAATCACATAAATATTCAAACTGGAGTCAATTATAGAGAATTTTTGGAAATTGTAAAACCCTATGAAGAAAGTATTGTTCAAAATGGTGGTCGCCATACATGGTTACCGGTACAATATCTTTTACCAAAATCGAACAGTGGATATAAGCTAATTATGGGGAAGTCATTAAATACATCAAATAAAAAAAATCTTGCCATATTATATTTGGTTATTGATATTGAACATATTGCTTCAGCATTTGACAACATGTATGATGAAGCCGGTGTTCAGTTTCTTATTGATAAAGAGGGTGGAATAATGTATTCCAGTGAAACGGATAGAATATCAGAAAAGATTGATAAAAATTTGTTTTTGGAGGGCAGAAAAAAAGCATATTATATTAAGGAATTTGAAAATGAAAAGAGTTTGATTATTTATGATATATCATATCAAACGGGGTGGATATCTGCAGTTATTATACCTTTTCGAGAAATTCTTAAAGGTTATGATACAATACGTTTTTTGCATTTGATAATATCTCTTATCTATATTGTTTTTCTAGTTTTAATGTTATATGAAATTGAACGACATGTATTTAAGCCGATTAGAGCGTTAATAGATGTTACTGATTCATTTGCATCTGGTAACATGACCGCAAGTGTAAAAATTTATGACATGGGAGAACTCGGACAGTTAAATAGTCATTTTAATAAGATGACAAAACAAATTGATTATTTGATTAAAAAGAATGAGAAAGAAATAAAAGAAAAAAATAATTTTAAGATGCAGGCATTAATGTCACAGTTGAATCCTCATTTCGTTTATAATACATTAAATACAATAAAATGGCTTGCTGTGATTAACAAACAGGATAATATTAGAAATGTAATCGAAGCCTTGACACATACATTAATGACGGCAGCTCGAGTAGACGATGAACATTACAGCTTACAGGATGAACTTCATTTAATTCAAAATTATGCAGTAATACAAAAAGTAAGATTCATGAACTTCGACATAATTTTTGAGGTTGATGAAGAAGCAAAAAATTGTAAAATAAGGAAATTTTTAATTCAACCTGTCATTGAAAATTCGATTATTCATGGGTTCTCAAAAGGTAAAAAACGAAGCGGAGAAATTCATATCAAAGCTTATTGTGATGATAAGCTACATATTATTGTTAAAGATAACGGTAATGGATTCGATGTATTGAAATGGCGTTATAAAAGTCACCAAAGTAATATAAATCATACCAATATTGCTCTACATAATATCGAGCAAATTATAAAACTAGAATATGGAGAAGAACATAAACTAATCATAGAAAGTGAGATTGGGAAAGGCACAGCGGTTGAATATCTTTTGCCAATTAAGAAAGAAGGAGAATTCAATGATTCAGGTAATAATAGTTGATGATGAGATTTTAGCAAGAATAGGTATTCAATCCTTGTTAGAAAAAGAAAGTGATATTTTGGTGAAGTCAAATTTTGAAAGAGCCTCAGATGCCCTTGATTACCTTGAAAACAATCAATATATTGATGTCGTTATAACAGATATTGAAATGGTAGAATTGCATGGATTAGAATTTATACAAAAATTGCAACAAAAAAAATTAGCTAAAGGAACTATTATTTGTAGCTGCCATGATAACTTTGAGTATGCGAGAGAGGCACTTAAATATGGCGCTAACGCATATATTTTAAAGCAAGAATTATCGGAAGAATTGTTGGTTAAAGAAATACGCAAGATTTATAATAAAGAAAATCATGTCGGCATATCAGAAAAGTATACGGATTTCGGAAGAATTAAAAAAAGTGAAATTACTCATAACTCAACGTTTGCGGTAGGAACACTTAAATTCAAAGAAATAGTTGATGAAGCGGGCGCAATTATATCTAGTGATTTTGAAGAATCTATGTTAGTCAGTGTTTTAGAAAACATTATAAATCGATACTCAAATGGCACGTTGTTTGTTCCATATAATCGCGATATGTTTGTGCTATTCGGATTTGAAGAAAATATTTCTTTAGATCAGTGTAATACCATTATTAAGGACATTGTTCATGATTTATATATTAATATTAAGAATTATGTTAATAGACCTTTGGTTATAGGAATAAGCCGTTTTTTTTCTGACTTAACAAAATTAGAAGACTATTATAAACAAGCTATTGAGGCTATGCATTTAAGCTTTTATGATCAGAAAGAATATGTATACTATTATGAAGTCATTCAAGAAGTGAACTTTCCTAATATTACTTTTGATATGGATGAATTTTTTTCAGAAGGCAATGAAAGCATTATCATTGACCAAATTTATAGTTATTTACAAGAATGTAATAAAAAAAGAATTAACGTTTCAACGATGAAGCAATTTTTATATAATCAAATAAATATTCAGATTGAAAGCGCTCTGAAAGGATATAATTTTGCTAATACATTAAGCATGAAATGGAATCAAGAATTTGGATATAATAATATATTCGACAGTTCAGACAGTATAAATAGATTAGTGAAAAAAATAAAAAAATCATTAAAACACTTTAAACAGCATATTTTGTATGAAAAAAAAAATACAGAGTTGCAAAAAACATATCAGTTTATTGATGAAAATATTGAGAATAAAATCGCTCTAGATGAAATAGCAAGTATCAATCATATGAGTACGGCGTCGTTTTGTAAAAAATTTAAAACCACTACAGGAATGACTCTAGTTCAATATATTAATTCCAAAAGAATAGAAAAAGTAAAACTACTCTTAAAAGAAAATACGCTTTCTTTGACAGAGATTGCAGAAAAAGTTGGATTTTCGAATGAAAACTATTTGATTAGAGTCTTTAAAAAAACAACAGGAAAAACGATTACAGAATATAGATTAAAAGATTGAGTTGAAAATAATGAATAAAAATAATAAGATTGTGAATATTTATATTGGATGTTGTCAAGCCAGTTGCTATTTTTGCATAATTGTGAACAATACCGATAGTTTTGTTACTTGTTCTACACTACTGCAGACTGTATACTTTTAGTATGCTTATAAGCAATAAAATAATAGGAGGGTAACAATGAGAAAAGGAAAAATATTACAAGTTATTTTTATTATGCTACTTAGTTTATTTATACTAGGTGGCTGTGGGTCTCAAGATCAAGATGAGACGGAGCAAAATGAAGTGGATCAAAACGATTCAGATCAAATAGCAGATAATACTAACGAAGAAAACGTTCAGGAAGACGAAATAAGTGGATATTTAACAATATGGGAGCACGGAACTAGCTTTGAAGAGCCTTTAGATGATGTTATTGCAGGCTTTCAAGAAAAATATCCAAATATAGAGATTGATTATGAAATAAAAGACTCAACAACATATTACAGCTTGCTAACAACTGCTGTAACATCAGGAGATCCGCCAGATATATTCTGGACGAACGGAACAGCCACATCAACTATGAAAGATTTAGTGGATAATGATGCATTGCTTGAACTGACTGATATTGTTGACTTTACACCATTAAATTCTGAAAGTTTTTCTTTAGCAGAAATAAATGGGGAAATGTATTCTGTTCCTTGGATGGTTTTTGATACAAGAGCAAACTATTACAACAAAACAATTTTTGATGAAGAAGGATGGTCTATCCCCACTACATTTACAGAATATGAAGAACTACTTGAAAAACAAAAAAATGCGGGATATATACCAATTTCATTATGTCCGAATGACTCTTGGCCAATTCTATTTGCTTTTGAACCAGTATTAGCAGCATATGATTATGAATATGTTGAAAGTTTAAATGATTATTCGGTTAAAGCTACAGACGAACCAGCGAGTGGTGCGTTAACGAAAATGAAAGAATGGGCAGATAAAGGTTATTTTGGTGAAAACTATCTCGGTGTTACAGATGGTGACTCACAAATCTTGGCATTCACAACTGGGAATGCAGCGATGACGATTGCAGGCTCTTGGGAAATTTCAACAATTCAAAATAATAATCCGGATTTAGATTTTGGCGCATTTCAGATTCCGTCAGAAGATGGCACAAAAGGTATGACAGGAACATTTGCCAATGGGTTTTCAGTTTATAAAGATACCCCGAATTTAGAAGCGGCAAAAGCTTTTGTTCAATATTGTGCAACGATAGACGCCCAAAGTAAGTGGGTACAGGCGATGGGGGCAGTTCCTGGTAGTGCAGAGATTGAATCCACAAATGAAATTGCTAATGAAATGTCAGATGTAGATAAAACATATATAAGTTGGCAATCGGTTTTAGCAAATTATGCTAAAGAGGGTGAAAGTGCTACTTCAATATGGGAAGAAAATGTATCAAAAGTTTTTTATGATGTAATGACAGCAGATGAACTGATGAATGATATTTCAGAGGTTATGAAGTAAACATAATATTAAAATTTGTAACTAAATCATAACTTATCGGATGCTAATACGTTCCTAAAAGTATTAGCATCTTGTTTTAGGAGACTAATTGTATGAAAAAGAAAACAAAGGCACATTTAATATTTATTGCACCAGGTTTCGTTTTATATACCTTTTTAATTATATTTCCAATTTTTTTTGTTGTATACTTAAGTTTGTTTAATTGGTCAGGCTTAGGTGAAATGGTGTATATTGGTCTGGAAAATTTTAAAACTCTTTTTTTTGGAGATGTAGGACCGATATTTTTTAATGCAATGAAAAACAATATATTGTATCTCATGTGTGTATGGTTCATCATAACACCCATACAATTTTTGTTGGCCTATATTTTTTACTTAAAAATACCTTTTTTCAAATATTATAAATTTATGATCTTCATGCCCTATGTAATTAGTCAAACAATTATAAGTTTTTTTGCTACTATGATTTTTAATCCTAATATAGGATTTTTAAACCAGTTTCTGGAAATGATTGGTTTGTCAAATCTAACAAGTGCGTGGCTCGGAAATCCAGATCAGGCATTTACAATTATGATTATTCTAATTATATGGCAAGGCGCTGGTACGGGTATGATGATTTTTTATGCAAATTTGATGGATATACCAGCAGAAATTTTAGAGGCTGGCAGTTTGGATGGCTGTAATGAGTTTCAAAAATTGATACATATAGTATTGCCATTTTCATTACCATCAGCGGCCTCAATTATTATCATGAGTTCAATTTGGGCGTTAAGCTTATTTGACATGCCATTTATTCTTGGGGGTCCCAACGGTGGAGTTAGAAATAGCTTGGACTTTGTTAATCTTGTGTTCTATCGGTATACATTTGGAAGTGCATTACGTGGGCAATCCAACTTAGGATTTGGTGCCTCAATAAGTGTATTAATGTTTGTTATTATTTTATTGGTAACATTTTTTCAAAATAAGTTTTTAGAAAGGTTTGATTATAATAATGAAAAGTAAAGAAATTATTTCACCAATAGGGAAAATATTTCGTTGGACTATATCGATTATATTATTTTTTTACACGACAATAAGTATTTTTGTTTTGTTATCGACAGTATTAAACTCTTTTAAATCAAAAAGTGATTTAATTAATAATTTGTTTGGAATGCCGGAAAGCTTAACCTTATCAAGTTATATAACAGTTATAATTGAAGACAATTTTATGACGTATTTTAGAAATAGTTTTATTGTAACAGCATTAGGAACAACACTGTGCATAATTTTATCTTCAATGGTGGCTTATGGGATTGCTAGATATAATTTCAAGGGAAGGGCCTTTTTAACCAGTTATTTTTTAGTGGGTATGATGTTTCCTATTCAAGTGAGTATTCTTCCGCTATTTATTATTATGAAACAAATAAATCTTGTAAATACTTTATGGGGAATGATATTAATATATTCAGCAGGAATGTCTTTACCCGTGTTTATTTTTTATAAGTTTTTCAAAACAATACCAGTAGCTATGGAAGAATCTGCAAAAATAGATGGTGCAAATGATATGAAAGTATTTATAAGTATAATTTTACCATTATGTAAACCGGTTATTGTTACTATTGCGCTTCTCACCGCTATAACTCAGTGGAATGATTTTTATATGCCTATGGTTTTTTTAGGAAAAAAAGATAACTATACGTTAACATTAGGTATATATAAATATTTGAGTAATTTTGTTAAACATATGAATGTATCTTTTGCAGCGGTAGTTATAACGCTTATACCGGTAATTATTTTGTATTTCTTGTTTTCAAAACAGATGGTTGAAGGTTTAACAGGTGGATCAGTGAAAGGATAAATGATGGAAATAAATAACAATATAAGTCGAAATTCTAGAAAAGAATTTGCACCATTAAGTTTTTGGGCATGGAACTCTAATATGGATAAAGAAAGTATAAATAAACGGATAAAAGAATTCCATGAACAAGGATTCAGAGGTTTTTTTATGCATTCGAGAGGAGGGCTACGTACACCTTATTTTTCAGATGATTGGTTTCAAGCATGTAGATATGCTTCGGAAGAAGCGGCCAAATATGATATGGAAGTTTGGATTTATGATGAAGATGGATGGCCAAGTGGTTTTGCAGGCGGTCAAGTGAACGGTCGAGGAATTGACTACCAATCCAAGTATTTTAGCTTTACAAAAACAAAACCAAATAATGAAGCGAGAGTCATTGGGTCATATAAAATATGTGATGACACATATGCGTTGACAACTTTTGAACAAGGAGAATTATGGGCAATCTATTCGATAGAAGAAAATTATGTGGATTTACTATCAAATAAAGTAGTTAATGCATTTATAGAAACAACTTATGAGCGGTATAAACAAGAGCTTGGTGACTTGTTTGGTAATACCATTAAAGGATTTTTTACAGATGAGCCTCAATATTTTCGAGTTGGATTTCCTTATAGTTTTGAATTAAATAATTACTTTGAGCAAAGAAATGGATATCGCATTGAAAAAGAATTATATAAATTGTTGCCAGAGTTTGGAAATGAATCGTCCTATAAGTTTAGGAAAGACTTTTGGAACACTATCGAAGAAATGATGCGACTGAATTTCAGCAAAAAAATATTTGATTGGTGCGAACAAAATCATTTGCAGTTTACTGGTCATTATCCAGGAGAAGACTCTTTAATAGCACAAATACAGTCGACAGCAGGTGTTATGCCTAAGTATATGTACCAACACGTACCAGGAATTGATCATTTAGGTAAAAGGATTACGTCGTTATTGTTAGTAAAACAAGTAACGAGTGTTGCAAAACAAATGGGACGTAAAAAAGTCCTTTCAGAAACATTTGGTTGTGCTGGCTGGAATATTTCGTTTCAAGAGATGTGCTACATATGGGGATGGCAAGCAAGCTGTGGAGTAAATATTCCAACATTACATATAGGTGCACATTCAATATTAGGAATTAGAAAAAGAGATTATCCAGCGTTCTATTCTTATCAAGAACCATGGTGGGATGATTTTCATCATGTTGCTGAGTGGATGAGTGGTTTAAATTATATCATGAGTAGAGGGCAGTGGATAGAAAAAGTGTTAATTATTAATCCTATACAGAGCATATATCAAGTTCATGGCTCTACTGAAAAGCTAAGTATAGCAGAACAAAAAATTGCAGCTTCATATCGAAATTTATGTGATAACTTGTTAGATATACAGGTTGGATTTGATTTAGGTGATGAATTGATTATTAAAGAAAAAGGTGAAATAATAAAAAATCAAATAAGAATTGGCGAATGTTTATATGAACATATCATCGTACCTGAGTGTATAGAATTACAGAATTCTACATGGGAATTATTAAATCAATTTTCGAAAAATGGAGGGAAGATTACATATACAAATCAAATACCTATTCAAGACGAAAACAGAGAAGTGCAAAAGGATATTCCGGTAATCCAAAATAGTAAACGTTTTTGGTACAAGTATTTCAAATCTATAAATCATTCACGTGCTTTTACAGTTTATGAAAAAACGGGGTTTGAGGTGGCTGATCGACTAAGTGTTGCTATTAAAGAAGATGAAGGTAAAGTACGTGGATATATTTGGAATTTACAAAAGGATAGTGAAAGAGAACTTAAACTCATGGCTCCGGGTAAAAAACAAATACATGTTATACATCCAGAGACACTGGAAAAAAGTATGTGGATACCGGATTCAGTTTCAGAAAATATTACAATATATGCGTTTCGACTAAAAGGAATGCAGTCTTTATTAATTGAGATTAGTGATGAGGAATTTGATTTTAATAAAAAAGATTTAGAAACAACGAATATAAACTATTTAAAGAAAAGAGTGTCTATAGAAGATTTAAACACATTAACAATTGACTATGCAGCCTATTCTTTTGATAGCCTAGAGTACTCTTCATTAGAGCCAATAGTAAAATTACAAAAAAATATTTATAAAGAACTAAATCAGAATAATAGTAAGTTTTTTTATGTAAAATACAAATTCTTAAATCGAATTGTGACGAACACGACAATTTATGTGGCAATTGAAAAATCAGACAAATGTATCTATCTTTTATGTAATGGCAAAAAAATAAACGACAAGAAAATTGGTTATTATATTGATGAGGATATTGTAAAATATGACATTTCAGATTTTGTTTTACCAGGGATAAATGAAATTGAGATTAAATATGAAAATAATCAAAAAGAAATTCAAGATGTTGAAGGTCTTTTTGAGACTGAAACAAACAGATTTTTTTATCCGGTAGAGCCTGAAGCAATCTATATACTTGGAAAATTTGAGGTGGATCCGCAGAGTAAGTTTGAGCAAAAATTAAACTATATTCAGCTAAATGAACCTAGGTTCGCATTAAAAGATCCGTTAGAACTTAAAACCAGTGATGATATTACGAAACAAGGATACTGGTTCTATCGTGGTAATGTAAGAATAAATGTAAATGTAAACTATGATGGAAGTTCGAAATATTTTTTAGAAATTGAAGATGTAAAGGGAGCTTATATTACGATAAAAACACAAAAGGATAAAACCGTTCAATATATGGAACCATTCATAACAGAGATCACAGAATTGCTCCATAAAGGGGACAATCATATTTGTATTATCATACATGGTACGAATCGAAACATTTTTGGTCCTCATCACCACGTAAAAGGAGAAAATAATTTTGTTGGGTGTAATACGTTCAATGGTATTCGAGGCTATGAAGATAGTATTGTTAATTATGAATTATCGGAGAATTCAACATGGACAGATGCCTATGCTTTCGTTGAATTAGGATGTGGAAAAATTAAGTTGATAACAAAGAAGTAATAAAATATTTATATTAATAACATAAATGTAGAAATTTGGAAATAAGAAATTAAACGAAAATGATGAAATTAAATACATTTGAAGCGATTCATAAAAATAAAAACAAAAAATTATTTTTAAAGTATTAATTTTAGTAAAGATGGTAAAGGTGTTAAAATGCAGCTATTAATATATATTCTGAAGTAAAGTTTGAAATTCTTGAAGAAGTTGGAGATGCTATCCTGATATAGAGATTTATTTCTGATTCAAATGTCGGAATAGTCAAAAACAAGATTAATGAAGATATATTTTTCATCCAAAAAAATGAAATATAATATTGTTCGTATTCATATGGATGGCTATATTTTTATCTTCAACAATATCATGTGGTAAATGATGAAACAGAGATTGAGTTAAAAACATTTACGTTTGAGCGCACTGAAAAGTATATTATTCTTATGTTAAGGGATGCAAAGAAAAAGGCAATAAAGAATATCAAATAATACCGTCACCTCGATTACCACGAACCTTTTTTGAAATCAAATGGCTGAAGGATAGAAGGGGATCTATAGTGCTCTCTTTTGTCAAGAAAGGAGTTAAATAAAATAAGTTAATACTCCTTTTTCAATGATGACTATTACACCATTAGATTTTATACCGGTTAATCATTGTAGGGTTCACAGGAGTACATTTATCCAAAGATTGATTCGGACGACTGTAATTGGAATATTCCAGATACACATTAAGATGGCTCGTAACTGATTGGCGTGTTATATTCTTCAAAATATATCTTCTCCCATTTAAGTTTACTCCAAAATTGTTCGTTGCGAATGTTGTTTAATAAACAGATAAAAATCATAAGTCCACAGGTTTGCATTTATTATAGTCACAACTTACAATAAAAAGAAAGCATTCCTGTAATTCATAAAACTAGTCAATAGAAAAATAGAGAACCTCAAGTTACAATAGAAGTATCTTCCGACAAGAAGAAATACAACTATTAGAACGAGAGGTCTCCACATGAATAATACACAGAATGAAAAGATTAATTAAGTAACAGATACAACAATTGTTGTACGAATCGATATTGGAAGTGAAACACATTACGCAAGAGCATTTAATTGGCGAAGGATTGAGCTTTCAAAAAAGGTCCTGAAATTTAGAAACGATGGTGAAGGATTCGGAGAATTATTCGACTGGATTAGAAATTTACAAGCGAAAAATTCGATGGATAAAGTCATTATAGGAGCAGAGCCAACAGGCTATTATTGATATAACTTGGCAGCTCATATACAAGAACAAGGAATTGATCTGGTGTTTGTCAATCCGTATCATGTCAAACAGACAAAAGAATTAGATGACAATAACCAGAAAAAGACAGATCGAAAAGATCCAAAAACAATAGCAAAGCTAGTCCTAGATGGAAGATATAGTTATCCATACGTTCCGGAAGGAGTTTATGCAGAATTAAGAACCATGGTTGGAAGTCGTTTTCGAATTAGTAAAGAGCTGAATGCAGCTAAAAACAGGATTCAAAGGTGGTTGAAAATATACTTTCCAGAACACAGAAAAGTGTTTGGATAGTTCACAGCAGTAAGTAGCATGATGATTTTAAAGGTGGCTCCATTACCTAAAGATGTTATCGAGCTAGGAGCTGATGGAATCAATCAAATCTGGCGTGATGAAAAGTTGAGACCCGTTGGAATAAAGAGGGCAAAGACCCTACTACAAGTGGCAGAAGACAGCGTTGGATGCGAAGGAGGCATCGGAGCTAAACAAGAGTTAAAGTTTTTACTAGAAGACTTTGAAATGAAGACCTTGCAATATGAGCAAACGATGGAAATTATAGAGAAGCTGCTAGAAGAAATACCTCATACGGAGAAGTTACTCGCCATTAAAGGAGTAGGAGTTACAAGTGTAGCAGGTTTCATAGCTGAAGTTGGTGATATTGGACGTTTTCAGTCAACAAAGCAGATTCAAAAGCTTGCAGGACTTGCCTTGAAAGAGAATAGTTCTGGAAAGCATAAAAGTGAAACCACAATAAGTAAACGTGGACGAAGTCGATTGAGAGCAGTGTTGTTTCAGGCAGTGATGCCATTGATAGGAAAGAATACTGAGTTTAAAAGTATTCATGAGTACTATACAACAAGAGATAAAAATCCACTAAAAAAGAAACAGTCTGCTGTAGCCGTCAGTTGTAAGTTAATACGTATCTTTCATGTTATTCTCACAAAAGGTGTGGAATATGATGCGGATAAGCTGATTACAGATATAGTAAGACCAGAAGAGTTACAAGCAGCATAGCTGTTAGATACATACTTGAGGAACAGGAAAACGTCCATTGAATAGTCAATGCTGTGAATTAAGGAATGCAAAGAAAACAAAACAGAGCTGTAGTCGTCGCAGAATCACTTCCATCCGGGCAGAGACCCTGTAAGAAAGCATTGGCGACACCCAACTTGTGGATAGGCAGAACGAAGGAATTTAGGACCCAGAGAGATTTGGATGATCCTGTTAGATATGAGAGGTTTGTTGCTGTAAAGTGGATTGGGATACAAATTGCCTGCATAAAAGAAACATGACGTTTAGTTTTTTGTACCCTAAAACTTGAAATTATTATGTTGAGTCAACCTCAAACACGAAAATTTATCCATAATCTGTTTTGAGAAGTACAGAAATCTAATGACAGACTTCAGAGAAACCTTATAAAATGGGCACTTTTTGTGCAAAGTGCTTAAGATTATATAGAGAGGAAAGTGTGATATTGGCTTCTTAATATATCATACAAGAAGAATATGATTAACACCGGTATGAATGAAACATATTATGAAGTGACAGATCCATTGAAGTTTTCAAAGGCATCAGGATATTTGTGGAATGAAAAAATGATGATCCACGTGAATTGTCGAGGGTATGTTGTATCTCAATTCATGCAGCCGGAACCGGCCAAATATTCTAAAGGTCCAATGTTGGAAGCAAAAACTTTTATGCAGCCGGAACAAATGTATTTTACTGAACATCCTGGAAGATTTATATTTGTTAAAGATGAAGCAATGAATATTGCTTTTTCAACTCCCTATGAACCCATGAAAACGATACCGGATGAATTTAAGTTTATTATTGAAAAAGATCGTTTGTTATGGCGTAATCAGCATCTGGATTTAGAAGTGACAATGATATTGAACCTTCCTAAAAATGATGTTAGAGAACTATGGACGGTTCAAGTTAAAAACACTTCGAACCGAAAACGAAGAATTAGTATTTACCCTTATTTTACAGTTGGTTATTTATCTTGGATGAATCAGTCGGGAAGATATGACGAATCATTGAAAACTATAATCTGCTCATCTGTGACACCGTATCAGAAATATCAGGATTATTACAAAATGATAGATTTTAAAGACATAACATTTTTATCTGCGGACCGAAAGCCCGATGCATGGGAGGTTAATTATGAAAACTTTATCGGTGAGGGTGGATTGTTTAATCCGTCATCATTATATCAAAAAGAATTGATGAAAGGGGATGCCATTTATGAAATGCCGACAGCAGTTATGCAATATCGTTTGGAAATGGACCCTGGAGATGTTGAAACCTATCATTTTGTTTTTGGACCAGCAAATAATGTTAATGAAATAGATGATACTATAACTCGATACTTTTCAAAGGCTGACATAGAACAAAAATCTGTCTTCAGATCAGCCATTGATTCGTATAAAATGTACATTGAAAGTGGGAAGGGCTGCATAGAAATTGAAACGCCAGATAAGAGCTTGGATAATTTTGTCAATCATTGGTTACCACGGCAACTTTACTATCATGGTAGCACGAATCGATTAACAACAGATCCACAGACTAGAAATTATTTGCAAGATAATATGGGGATGAATTATATTAATTCATATGTCACAAGAAAGGCATTTTTGACGGCATTATCTCAACAAAAATCAAATGGTGCTATGCCGGATGGTATATTACTTAGTGTAGATGCTGAACTTAAGTATATTAATCAGGTGCCTCATACAGATCATTGTACATGGTTATCAATCTGTATGAAGGCTTATTTGGATGAAACCAATGATTATGACTTTTTAAACGAGCGAATATCATTTGCAGACGATGAAGAAGAAGTAACCGTTTTTGATCATATGGCAAGAGCAATGAATTGGTTGATTGAAGACAGAAATGATTTAGGGTTAAATTATATCCGCCAAGGCGACTGGTGTGATCCTATGAATATGGTTGGATGTGAAGGTAAAGGTGTATCGGGGTGGTTAACTTTGGCGACATCTTATGCTATTAGTTTGTGGGCAGAGATTGTTGAAGAATTTGGTGACACAACATTAGCTCAGTTCTATAGGGAAAAGGTTTTGGAGGTCAATCAGTCAGTGAATGCATATCTCTGGGATGGCAATTGGTACGCTAGGGGTATTACGGATGGGGGTACTGTTTTTGGTGTGAGCAAAGACTCTGAAGGAAAAATATTTCTTAACCCTCAATCCTTTGCAATTTTGAGCCATGCAGCAAATGATGATAAAAAACAAAAAATCGTTAAAAGTGTTAAAGAATATCTAGAGACACCTTATGGTTTTGAGATGTTAGCACCTGCCTATACAAGAATGCGTGAAGATGTAGGAAGAGTTACACAGAAATTTCCGGGTTCAGCAGAAAACGGAGCTATCTATAATCATGCTGCAGCTTTTTTTGGTTATGCGATGTATACAATTGGAAACGGTGATGAAGGATATAATGTCTTTAGAAAGATGATACCTGGTCCAAAAATTGAAGATTTGATACAACGAGAGCAGTTACCTGTTTTTGTACCAAATTATTATCGAGGTGCTTATGAATATTATGAGCGTACATGTGGGAAATCAAGTCAGCTATTCAATACTGGAACATCATCGTGGTTTTATCGTTCAATTGTTGAAGGTATGTTTGGTTTGATAGGTTGTAAGGAGGGATTGATTGTAAAACCTCAATTGCCATCAAAATGGAAAAATGCACGTGTGAAGAGAAGATTTAGAGGTGCCGAAATTGATGTTAATATAAGTCGGGGAAATGGTATTGATAAGAAAAGTCAGTCGATTTATGTTGATGGGCAATTATTGGAAGGACATGTTATAAAGGATATTTGTAAAAACAGAAAATACAGTGTAGAAGTATACCTATAGGAGTGATGAAATCGTGAATTTAAAAAGCCAAGAAATTAGAAAGATAGCGCCTGAAATGGATCCTTTGAAAATAGGAATGGGCTGGAAAGTGGAGGATTTATCAAAACCTCAGGTTATTGTTGAAAGTACTTTTGGTGATAGTCATCCCGGAAGTGCACACTTGATGCGATTTATTGAAAAAGCGGTTCAAGGGATTGAAAACAAAAGTGGCAAAGCAGCTAGATATTTTACGACAGATATATGTGATGGTATTGCCCAAGGGCATGATGGTATTAATTACTCATTGGTTTCAAGAGAGGCAATTGCTAATATGATCGAAATTCATGTAAATGCAACAACCTTTGATGCTGGTGTATTTATTGCAAGTTGTGACAAAGGGATGCCGGCCCATCTTATGGGAATTGGGAGAACAAATATTCCGTCAATTATGATTACTGGAGGTGTCATGGATGCCGGCCCTAACTTGTTGACCTTAGAACAAATAGGCATGTATGATGCTATGGAAAAACGTGGTGAAATAACAAATGAGAAATTAACTCAATATAAATATGAAGCATGTCCTTCGTGTGGTGCGTGTTCATTTATGGGAACGGCATCAACCATGCAAATTATGGCAGAGGCGTTAGGTCTTATGATTCCGGGAAGTGCATTAATGCCAGCGATGTGTTTGGACTTGGATGAGGTGGCATACAAGGCAGGTCAGTTGTCTGTTAATTTAGCATTAAAGGGATTAAAAGCAGCTGATATTGTAACAATGAAATCTTTTGAAAATGCAATTATGGTCCATGCAGCAATTTCTGGTTCGACAAACTCACTTCTTCATTTACCGGCTATTGCAAGGGAATTTGGATTGGAAATTGACGGTGATACATTCGACAAAATTCATAGAAAATCACACTATCTACTTGATATTAGACCTACTGGTAAGTGGCCGGCCCAATATTTTTATTATGCTGGTGGCGTTCCAAGAATCATGGAAGAGATTAAAGAACAACTTCATTTGGATGTAATGACAGTGACCGGTAAAACATTAGGTGAAAATTTAGAAGAAGTAAAAGTAAATGGGTATTACGACAGAGGAAAGATTTATCTTGACGATATTGGATTAAAATGGCAGGATGTTATCAGATCCTATGACAACCCAATAGGGAAAAAGGGAACGATATCAGTTCTGAAAGGAAATTTGGCGCCTGAAGGTGCAGTTGTAAAACATTCAGCAGTTCCTGTTGAAATGATGGAAGCAGTATTGAAAGCGAAAACTTTTGATTCAGAAGAAGAAGCTTTAGCAGCAATAATAGAAAAAAAAATTAATCCGGGAGAGGCTGTTTTTATAAGATATGAAGGGCCGAAAGGAAGCGGAATGCCGGAGATGTTCTATACAACAGAAGCAATTAGTTCAGATGTTGAGTTAAGTAAGAGTATTGCTCTACTAACGGATGGTCGATTTTCTGGTGCAAGTAAGGGACCGGTTATTGGTCATATTTCTCCGGAAGCGGCAGAAGGCGGTCCGATTGCACTGGTAGAAGAAGATGACCTGATTGAAATTAATATTGAAAAGAGAACTCTTGACATCATCGGAATAAATGGGACTAAGAAAACGCCTTCTAAAATAGAAGAAATTCTGAATGAAAGAAAGAAACGATGGAAACCAAAAAAAGAAAAATACACTTCAGGTGTTTTAAATATTTATGCTAAACATGCAGTATCGCCTATGAAAGGTGCTTATATGGAATAATAGTAAGAAAACGATATAAACTATGTGTTGTGAATAAATTTTTGTCAATCACGACACATAGTTTTATTTTGTATAATTTGTTAACTCCTTTTGGTATTCGTATCAAACGTAAGCGCTTAATAACCAGAAATTTAGCTTCAAAACGCTGAAATCATTGATTTTACTATAATTCTAGATACTTTCAAATATGTCACAAATTCGGTGCATTTTCGTTTGTTTTATGCTACCATTGTATATAATTGGAGTAATGAAAATGAGAAAGATTTTGGTCAAAATGTAAACGAGGTAACAGGTATAAGTGGCGTTGATATTAGTGCTATAGATGCATGGGAAATTGCAAAAGGTGCTGAAAATATTATAATTGAAATGCTAGATACAGGAATCGAGTATAGCAACGGACAATTGCATGAATCAATTTATATTAATACCAGTGAGATAGCGAATTGGATAGTTACACTTAACTGGACAGTTATTTTAAGGTCATGTATTACAAATCCAAAAACCAAAGGAGATCATATTATGACCCAGTCCAAAAGACCAAGAAGAACATTTACCGCTGAATTCAAACATCAACTTGTCCAACTTTACAAAAATGGTAAACGCAAATGCGATATTACCAAAGAATATGACGTTGGTTATTTGTAAAAGTATCAACTAGTCAACCTTAAAAATCGATAAAAAGATGGGACAAGTTAGGACAATTATAAAAAAGAGTTCGAATGTGATTGGTATAAAGATTTCTGATTATGTAATGAGACTAAAGATTTAAACTAGAAGTGGCAAAAGCACCATTGAAGTTCGTTACCAAGATGAAAAAATATATTAATATTTTATGCATTGCAGGCGGTTATTGATGTTTGATTCAAAATCGATAATCAAAGAGCTGTACAATTCCTTAAATGGATTATATGATAAAAGGTTTTGTTATGGATGATGAAAGATTTAAACTTGCTAATAAAATGACAAATCAGCCAAGACGACAAAAGAATTTTTTAAAAGGTGCAGAACAAATTTTATTATGCGGTTCATCGACATACCCCTAGCAGAAAAAATTATTGAGATAGCAGATGCAGGTCAAAAAATATGGAATTGTGGAAGACCAATTATTTAAAAGTGACTTTGATCTGTTTTTAGAAAATCATGATGATTAATTTGCTTAAAAAAAATATATGTGGATATTTAAATTATATTTTGTATACGATTGAAAAATATAGCTTGCCACCAAGGTATATTATCTCCTTACGACATCTTTTTTGTCTACTCAAGGCATATTGTCTGAGAGAAACATACCAAGTAGTTAAAGTGAATCAAATACATATTCAATAACTGTGCATTAAAGAAGTATTTCGTGCATAATAATATTTAAGAAAATAATGTGAGCCTTAATTCAGATAGTTATAACAACCAACCGCTATGAACACAAGATTTTTCAGTGTTTATCAGTGGTTGGTATTTTTGTATGTAAATGTTATAATTTATTCAACTTAAAGAGGATGAATTTTAATAAGGAGAATGCAAATGTATAAAGTGGCAATCTGTGAAGATAATCAAGAACAACAAAAGTGCATTAAGGGATTAATTGAGAAGCTTGAAATACCTGATATTCACGAAATTGAAACCTTTGATTCAGGAGAAACATTGGTAGAAGCATATAAAAGGGGAAATCAATATTCTATCATACTACTAGATATGCAAATGGATGAACTAGATGGCATTGAAACAGGGGAAATTATTCAAAGATACGATAAGAACGTTATTATAATCATAGTAACTTCAATTTTAGAGTATGCCGTAGATGGATATAGTATAAATGCCTTTGATTTTGTTTTGAAACCAATTAATGAAATGAAATTTCAGAAAATTCTTTATAAAGCAATAAAACAATTAAAGGAAAGTATAAATAGAGTGTATAAAATTTCAAAAAGAGATAAAACAGAACTGCTAAAGTTATCGGAGATTATCTATTTCGAAAGTGATAGAAAAAAAGTGAAAATACATTGTTTGGATCGTATAGTATCCAATAATGAAAGTATTTCGGAAGTTGAAGAAAGTATAGAAAAGTATAATTTTATGAGGATTAGTAGGTTTTATCTAATTAATTTGGCCTTTATCAAAGAGATTCGCAGTAATGATATTGTGCTTAGCAATGGTGAAATTTTAAGATATAGCAGTAAACTTCAAAAGAATATAAAAAAAAGTTATATGAATTTTATGATGGGAGATATATAGATGAAAATCTTTTTTATGGACTTTTTAGTGGTGTCATACAATATTGTAAACATAATTGTTATGATATGGTTTTTGAAAAGCTTTTTTATTGAAAATAAAAGTAGAAGACGAATACGAAACATACTATTAATTATTATTGTTATTATTTCTATTGGTTTAAATATATTATTTTCGGATTATATTTTTTCGATATTGCTTAGTTTAACAATATATTATGCCATTGGAATAGTGTTTTTTGAGGGTAAGCTACAGAGTAAACTAGTGGTTAGTGTCTTTTATGTAATTTTTTCATTTATCAGTGAATTATTGGCGGCAGTCCTACTTTCCAATATTTTTGGAGATGTTGTTGTTGAAGTAAGAGAGAATATTTTATACATGTTTCTTGGAGGAGTAACATCAAAACTCATATTGATTTTATTAATACAAAGTATTGTTCGTAGCAGAGCGCGAAATCGATGGAAGGTTTCTATCAAGGATTGGATGATCATTATGACAATCCCATTACTAAGCATTTTGTTATCTATAACGACTATTTATGAACCTATCATTGCAGGTGAGTTTAGTGTTCTTTCTGTTTTGGCTTGCCTTTCGATTCTATATATCAACATCATAACGTTTTATTTGTTTGATAATATAAGCGTTCAGGTAAATGATCTTAATCAATATAAAATTCGTGAACATGCTCTGATTTTAAAACAGGAGCAATATAAAACAATTATGGAAGTCGATGAACAAATTAAGAAAATTCGTCATGATATGATGGGACATTTAATTGTACTTCGTGGATATTATGCGGAGGAAAAATATGATAAAGCGATAGAGTACATAAATCAACTTCATAAGCAACTAAATTTAGGTGTTAGAAAAGTTGTTTCGGGAAATATTGTTGTTGATGCTATGATTAATAATAGAAAAGCTCTTATGGACAGGACGAATATAAAATATAGTGATTCAGTGGCGATACCAACAGAACTGAATATTAGAGATGTGGATTTATCTATAGTTCTAGGTAATCTAATCAATAATGCCATAGAAGCTTGCCAAAGATTAGAAGATATTGAAAAAGAGATTGTACTTAATTTGATGTATAAAAAGCAGAATCTATTCATTGAAATTAAAAATACATATAATATTGACTCAGTTCGAATGCGAAATGGTAAATACATTTCTTCCAAGACAAACAGAAAACATGATGTGCTAGGTACAGGATTAGAAAATATAGAGGAAGTTATTGATATATATAATGGTGTATTTCAAATAGAGCTACAAGATGATTTTTTTATAGCAAAAGCCATGATTCCAGATAAAGATATATAAAAATCTATGAAAGAAAACTTTTCGTTCCCTTTCAAGGGTGTTTCGTTCCCTTCCCATTGAAAATAAAAATATAGATGTTATAGTATAAACAAATTGTCGAAGGAGATGCTGATGATTAAACAATTTGCTGGTACAATAACATCTTTTTTATTGAATGAAAATATTATAGAAAATGAAGAACAAGAAATATATCAATTTGGAACTGAACGAATACTAAAAAACTTAATAACCATTTTTTTGATTGGTATAATTGTAACGATATTTGAGGCATGGGTAGAAAGCTTATTTATTGCAATAGGCTTTATGCCATTAAGAAGGAGCGCGGGTGGTTATCATGCAGAAACATTGCTACAATGCAATATACTTACGTATTTGATATTTGTTCTTAATATTATCATTATAAGGGCAGTAATAGATAATATTTCGATTCAAGTGTATATGTTGATTTGTTTCATAACAATATTATTCATATTTCAATTTGCACCAGTAGATCATAAAAATTTTGTGTTTTCAAATAAGAGAACCATGAGGGCAAAAAAGGTTGCACGAATAATTGTTCTTATTCTTGTAACAACTTCAAGTAGTTTCGTATACATTCAAGGCAAGATAAACTTATTATCATTAAGTGCTATGATGGGTGCGTTTACAGCATCATTTTCAATATTCATAGGGAGTATAAAACGAAAGGGGGAAACAAGATGAAGAGATTTCAATTTTTACGTAACATCGTTGGAACATCATTTGCATTCTTAGCATTTGTTGTTGCACAATCGGCAGCATCACAAGTATGTATTATTTTTCATCAGGAAGAAATTCCTGACAAAGTAAAAGCGCTTGTTAAGTAGTAGTTATTAACGTAAATATTGATGACAAATAAGAAGGGAAAAAGTGTTTAAACATTCTACTGTAAAAGTAGTTGCTAGAAGGGGGCTGAATAGTAACGTATTAAAAGGACAATAGTTGAAAATTATTCTGTCTTGAAACTAGGTAAGAATTTTATGTACTCATTAACTGTAACTCGCAAATTTTCTACAAAGGAGATCTTTTATGAAAAAAATAATAACATATTTGTTTATTTTAACTCTATTGATTGCAAATGCAAGTGTATTGAATGCCAAAGTTAGTTTGAAGCCTGTTGAAGAAGTCAATATTGTTCTTGATGTGCAAACCAAAATTAACGAAGATATTGATAGTCAATTAAAAGAATTAAATAATGATAAAAAAAGATATGCTTCAGGTATGAAGGTCATAAATCAAGAAAAGAATATAATTTGCGATTATAGAAATGATCAAAGTATTATTAAAAAAAGTTTAAAAAACCCAGTAACAATATATGAAGAGGTAACTAGAATTAGCTATGAAATTGATTCAAATGTACTAGTGGATGAAAAAAATGTTACCAATAGAAGTGCTTCATCTTATGAAGAACAAATAAAGACTACATCAAGAACTTATGATGGAGTTACAACAACGGTAAAATCAATAATAGGATTTTATTTAAATGAAGATGTACCGGTTGATGGTACTAGTAATCTAAATTTTTATAAGTTGGCTTCATCTGATATTACATTTTCGGCATCAGACGATGCGCATGTTTCTTATATAACGGCATATCACCATCAAAGAGGTGTGGATTATAATAATAATTATGAAATTATAATTGACGGTAATAGCAATAGTAGCGATAGATCTGAGAAAAATTTCAGTACTTTTACTAACAATGGTGGAGTATACTGGACTGGAACACATTCTGATTTTTCTGGGCTTTCAGTTTTCGATTCTGGAGGAGCGGTAGGAACTTTTTATGAAATAAGATTTTCTTGGCCGATGGGTGGCGGAGGTCAGAATGGCTTTGATACATTAGAGAGAACTAATGCGATTGGATCATTACCAAATTAATTTATATATTATCAAGGGTATACATTACGTATGCTCTTGATAATAATTTTAATGATAGTGAAGGATAAATTAAATTGTTTATTAAGATAATGTAAAATAATCTATGAAAAACCTTGTTTGAAGAAAGGTTCAAAAAGTACTTTTAAAATTATGATAGTTAAAAACTTCCACCACCCTTGGCAGCATGAAAAAAAACGATGAGAATTAAAAAGCGATAGGAAAAGATACTGGAAACAAAAAATAAATATCGATTTCGACCTTGAAGCATAGTATAGATTTTTTATGCCGTTATAGCATGTTTATAACCATTGAACTTTTGATAGCAGATATAACAAAGGTATTGCCGTTGTCACTACTTTTATCAAAAAGGTAATCTTTAGTAGCACAGCAACGAAAAAAACGATGTTAGAAGGAACGGCATTACTGTTTTTACTTTTAAGAGGGGAAGTCGTAGAACAACTTTACTGTGTATATGTTCATTAAGCTGAACTAGGGAGTTATAATCTTGTTTCTTAAAGTTAATGATTTTAGGCATATGATCCAAATGAGTTTAATGTGCTTTTGGATACCTGGACTATAGGCATCATCATAAGGCCAATGATTTAATGGAATAAATTTTGCAATACAAAATAGCAATAAAAACAACAAAATGAAATCTACTTATATAAAGGTGGATGTATAAAAGTAAATAAGTTATAATTGAGTTTATAAATAATAACCGTTTTTTCTTTAGGAAAATTGGTGTGTAGGATCTTTAATTGTAACTGAAAATAGGGGAGCATTGGTTTTCATAAAAAATGGTGAAAAAGCCCTATAAATGAAGTTTAGAAAAGAAAATGGAGTGTCAGAATTGATACTACCGGTAATAGTAGGAGAATAGATATATGAAAAATATTAAATATATAGCGTTGCTTGTCCTTTTCTTATTTGCAATACAGATGTATAGTATTATATATGTGAAATATTTATATGCATGGCCACTATCAGGGGCTGGAATGATGTCAGATTTATCTTATTTTTCACTAAAGCACTTAGTTACATTAATAATTACCGTTATATTGGGAATGCTGTTTGGCTTAGAAACTTTTATACGTAACATCACAAAAACAGGCAAATGGACTATAAACTTGAGAAGATTGATAATAATTGGTATACCATTATTATTTCTTTCAATAGAATATTTTGACTTCATAATACTAAATAATATTCTTGGAATGGGTAATCAGTTATTAACAACACCAGGGAGAGAATCATTTTTTAGACTAATGCTAGGATACATTTTGATTTCATCATTTGAAAAAAAAGAAGAAATTTAATATAAAAGGCTAGTTAAAAAATATGTGTAAAGCAGTTTCCTAGTTGAACTCGCCCCAATAAATTAGTCCACTTTAAATGTTAAAAAAGTGATAAAATTATACAAAAGGAGTGGTCTAATCTATGAAAAAAACAAGATACACAGAAGAACAAATTGCCTTTGCTCTAAAGCAAGCAGAATTAGGTACTCCAGTTGAAGAAGTATGCAGAAAACTTGGAGTCACCCAACAAACTTTTTATCGTTG